>JAEEGH010005624.1_pt1 | contig 31328 bp, 21 predicted proteins | sample 9134181 | NCBI WGS metagenome assembly JAEEGH01 (sample SAMN16246544, study PRJNA631951) | gut metagenome | biome: gut microbiome; feature: rumen; material: DP-attached | host: Bos | place: Iran: Karaj | collected 2018-10
GGAGCGGGGCCGGAACGGGAGGAGAGTAGGGAAAGGATCACGAGCAGGGCGCAGGCCGCGACGGTGGAGACGGCGAAGCAAAGGAGATTCGGATCATTATCTTCCGTTGTTTCACCATCTTGCGGCTTCCGTTTCGGGAAGAAAAACAGCGGCAGGAGAGCGGCGTGGGCGACGGCGGCGAGCAGGACGTTTCCCGCGACCATCGTGGCGGAGGACCATCCATCCGGTTCGGAGATGACGCGCTTGAATTGGTCCCAAATTGTCAGATAATATCCTGCGCCTAAAGCGGTTGCGATGATGGCGGGCAATGCGTCCAGGATGATGGTTTTCACATTGTGTTTTGATTTCCAATGGCAGATGGCGACGACAAGAAGGAGGGCTGCGGCCAGAATGGCGTTCGTCGGCATGACAAGCGGCAGCAGAAGAGATGCGGCGGCGAAGAGCAGCTGTCCGCGCATACGGTTGCCGTAAAGGATTTCAAAAACGCCTGAAATGGCGACGGCGGCCAGCAGGAAGGTCAGCGAATAGCCGCGGACTTGATAGGCGTAGGCCGTGAAGACGGGGCTGATGGCGAGCATGAGGCCGCCGACGGTGGCGAGGCAGTCGCCGATGAATTTCCGCCAATGGCGCATGACGATGGCGATGGTCGCAAGGCCACCGATAATGGATGGGATGCGCAGGATGGCTTCGTCCGGAAGACCGACGAGATGCGTCCAGATCCAGTAGACGGCGGTTGACAGCATGTGGTTGTTGGCGATGGGATAGTCGCGGAATACGTTCAGGAGCGAGCCGTCATGGCTGTTGAAAACGAAGCGCGAAAGCGTCAGCACTTCGTCATACCATAGTTCCGCGTTGAACCAGAGGAACGAGCGGAGAAGGAAGACGGCGGCGACGATGACGTACCAGCTGAGGCCGCGTTTATGGAAAAGCGGATCTGTCTGCATAGGAAGATGTTAACTGCTTATACGCTGGATGAGCCTGAGGAATTCGTTGCGGGTGGCGGAGGAGCGGAGGAACGATCCCTGCATGGCGGAGGTGACCATGCAGCTGTTCTGTTTTTCAACGCCGCGCATCATCATGCAGAGATGATGGCATTCCATGACGACGCCGACGCCTTCCGCATCGACCTTCTGCTTGATGTACGTGGCGATCTGCTGCGTGAGGCGCTCCTGTATCTGGAGACGGCGGGCGAAGCAATCGACAAGACGCGCCAACTTGCTGACGCCGAAGACCTTGCCGCGCGGGATGTAGCCGATGTGGCAACGGCCGTAGAACGGCAGCATGTGGTGTTCGCAGAGGCTGTAGACTTCGATGTCCCTCACGATGATCATGTGGTTGCATTCTTCGTGGAAAATGGCGTCGCCGACGACGTCGTCTGGATTGATGCGATAGCCGCTGAGGAGGAAGTCGTAGGACTTTGCGACGCGTTCGGGCGTTTTGCGGAGGCCTTCACGTTCGGGGTCTTCGCCGACGTTGATGAGGAGTTGATGAATCAGTTCTGAAGTTTCCATGAATAGCCTCTAAGTTATTTGCGGCCAACGAAATGGTCTAGTTCGGTGATTTGTTCGGGCGTGAGCGGCGAAGCCTGCCCGAGCTGTGCGACGATCAGGGAATGCCGCGCGGCGACTTCGAGAACCTCCAGACGGTCGAAGGCTTCGAGCAGCGTCTTGCCGACGGTGATGACGCCGTGGTTCTCCATGAGTCCGCAAGCGGCGGTCTGCATGGCGTCCGAGACGCGTGTCGCCAGTTTCGGCGTGCCCATGAGTTCGTAGGGGATGAAGACAGGATCGCCGAGAATGGCGTAGGCTTCCGCCGTAAGATGCGTGTCCAGCTTGACTTTGGAGGCGCAGAAAGCGGTGGCGGTGACGGGATGGGCGTGGACGATGGCCATGATTTCCGGCCGTTTGCGGTAGATGTCCAGATGGATTCCGACTTCGATGCTCAACGGGATGCCCGGCGTGAGGAGCTTCCTGTCCAGAGTGACGACGCCGACGCCTTCGGCGGTCAGTTCGCCTTTGTCGAATTTGCTTGCGGAGATGGCGACATGGCCTTCCGGCGTGCGGCAGGAGATGTTGCCGCCGGAGGTCGTGGTCAGTCCATGCCTGTAGAGCCTTTGCATGAAGTAGGCGACTTGGGTTCGGCTGGTTTCGAATTGCATGGCGGCTCCTTTTGGATTTTGGTGGGAAATCAATAAAAACTGTCTTGACAATAATATAATCTCTATAAAAGCAAAGAAAAATAGAACGCAAAAGTTGGCAAGAACGAAAAAAAGAACGACATTATAAATTTGCCCGAAGAAAGGGGTGACGGCGGCTTCCCGCCGTCGCAACCAGCGTATGTCAGAATGGAACATTAGAAAAGAATGGCTCAAATAGGCAAATCATTGTTGATGTTTGACTTGGATGGCACCGTCGCCGATACCTGCGCGGATTTGGCGGGGGCGGTCAACCACGTCAGGGCGGAGCATGGCCTCGCGGCGCTGCCGGTGGCGACGGTGACTTCCCTGCTCGGCAACGGTCTGAAGGATTTGACGACGCGGACGTTCACGGACGCGCCGCCCATTGACGTGGACGCCGTGACGGAACGCGTCAAGAACTACTACTGGTCGCACGTCGTCGATGAGACATGCCTGTATGACGGTGTCCTGGAGACACTTGCGCATTTGAAGGCGGCTGGCTACAAGCTGGCGGTCATCACGAACAAGCCGGAAGGCCCCGCGAAGACGATCATGGACGGACTGGGCGTCAGCCCCTATCTGGACTGTCTGATCGGCGGCGGCCGTTGCGCAAAGTTGAAACCAGACGCGGAGCCATTGCTGTTGGCGTTGAAGGAGACGGGCTGTGACGCAGCGGCGTCATGGATTATCGGTGACAACTGGACGGATTTAGGCGCGGCGGCGAACGCCGGCGTGAAATCGTGCTTTTGCACATATGGATATGGAATCAAAAAGGACTACGCGGTTGATGTGGAGATCGCGTCGTTTCGGGAATTGGAAAACGTATTATTGACCACAAAACAAGCATGAGGAAGAGGAAAGATGACTGACAAAGAATTGAAACTTAGTTATTGCCTGGGATTGAATTTCGCCATGCAGCTCCGTCAGCTGCCGGTGGATTTGGACACGGAAGATTTCATGAAAGGCTTTTTGGACATGATGGATGACAAGAAGCCGGCCGTGACACAGGAAGAATTCACGAAGGCGATGACGGCCTTGCAGGAACGCATCCATGCGGCAGAAGAACATGACGGTTGCGACTGCGGCCATTGCCATCATGATTGCGGCGACCATAACTGCAGCGGCGCCGAGCATAAGAAGGCCGGCGATGAATATCGTGCGGAAAACGCGAAGAAGGACGGCGTCATCGTCACTCCGAGCGGCTTGCAGATTGAAATGGTGAAGGAAGGCACGGGCAAGTCGCCGAAAGCGACAGACAAAGTGCGCGTCCATTACACAGGCAAGTTGATTGACGGCAGCGTCTTCGATTCTAGCGTGCAGCGTGGCCAGCCGGCGGAATTCCCGCTGAATGGCGTCATTGCAGGCTGGACGGAAGGTCTGCAGCATTTGAAGGAAGGCGGCAAGGCCATCCTGACAATCGCCCCCGAACTCGGCTATGGTGAGCATGGCGCGGGCAATGTCATCCCGCCGCATGCGACGTTGGTCTTTGAAGTTGAACTGCTTAAGGTTTTGTAATCCTCTCCGCCGCTTGTGCGGCACCTCCCCCAGAGGTGGAGGTTTGAACATCAGTTGTGGAAAGTAGGAAATATGTCCGCAAGAATCATTGACGGAAAACAAGTATCAAGTGACATTCGCGCAGAATTAAAGTCCGAAGTGGCTGCGTTGAAGGAACAAAGCGGCGTGACGCCCGGTCTGGCGGTCATTCTGGTCGGAGACGATCCCGCGTCGAAATCATACGTGACGGCGAAGGAGAAAGCCTGCGCGGAAATCGGAATCTATTCTGACGACAATCGTCTGCCAGCAGATTGCCCTGAAAGTGAATTGCTTGCGTTGATTGACAAGCTGAACAACGATCCGAAAATTGATGGTATACTCGTCCAATTGCCGTTGCCGAAGCACATCGACGAACATAAAGTTCTGGTGGCGATTCATCCTGGTAAGGATGTTGATGGCTTCCATCCGATGAACGTCGGGATGATGCTGATTGGCGAGCCGTGCTTTCTGCCTTGCACGCCGCATGGCATTATCCAGTTGCTATTACGTAGCGGTGTGAAGACGGATGGCGCGCATGCGGTGGTCGTCGGCCGTAGCAACATCGTCGGTAAGCCTGTCGCCAACATGTTGGCGCGCAAGGCCGAAGGTGGTAACGCGACTGTCACGCTGTGCCATACGCGGACGACGAATCTGGCGGAATACACGCGTCAGGCGGACATTCTCGTCGTGGCGTCCGGCCATCCGAAGACGGTGACGGGCGACATGGTGAAGTCCGGAGCGGCAGTCATCGATGTCGGAGTAAACCGTGTTCCAGATTCAACGTCGGCGAAAGGCTATCGTCTTGTTGGCGATGTGGATTTCGAAAGCGCGAAAGAAGTGGCGGGACTGATCACGCCTGTTCCGGGCGGCGTTGGTCCGATGACGATTACGATGTTGCTGTACAACACGGTGCAGAGCGCCAAGCGGCGTGCAGCCGGAAAGTAACGGGAGACTGTGGTGAGAATCATCACGAACGAACAGATATTTGAGCCGCCATGGAGCGGCCATGTCCATGCTTCGACATTGGTCGAACTAAAGGACGGCGGTTTTCTTGCAGCCTGGTTTCAGGGGACGAAAGAAGGCGCGGCGGATGTCTGTATCGTCGGAAGCCGCAGGATAGAAGGCGTTTGGGAAAAGCCGCGTGTGCTTGCGAACGTTGCGGATGTCCCACAATGGAATCCTGTCCTGCGGCGTGGTGACGATGGTCGTATCGTATTGTATTTCAAGGTTGGCACGGAGATCAAGGATTGGAAAACGTATATCGTTGAAAGCCATGACGAAGGCATGACGTGGGATTTACCGCGTGAACTCGTGCCCGGAGACGAAAACGGCGGTCGTGGCCCCGTGAAGAACAAATGTCTGAAACTGTCGGATGGAACACTGCTTGCTCCCGCGTCTGTCGAACGTGGGCCATGGAATGCGTTCATCGATGTAAGCAACGATGACGGAAGAACATGGACACGCTGTCCGTTTTTTGTGAAACCAGATGTGAATACGGGAGACAAAATTGGTGATGGGAAGTTGTGCGTCATCCAGCCAAGCCTTTGGCAAAGCGGCCCTTCTGATGTTTCCTGCCTGATGCGCAGTAACAACAAAGCGTTGTACCGTAGTGATTCGCATGATGGCGGGAAGACGTGGAGTCCGATTTACGATTCGGGAGTACCGAACAACAACAGCGGCATTGACTTGGTGCGCCGTCGCGATGGACGGCTGGTCTTGATCTGCAATCCAGTTGCTCGTAACTGGGGTGGCCGCAATCAGTTAGACGCTTGGGTATCGGAAGACAACGGCAAGACGTGGAAGGCGGATTTGACATTGGCTTTCAATCCGGAGCCGAAGCAACCGGATGGCCGCGGTACGGAGTTCTCCTATCCGGCGATCATTGAAATGAGCGATGGGCGGCTGGCTGTCACGCATACATGGAATCGCCGTCAGATGAAATTTTTGATTTTGGATTGACAACGGAAAGCAAACGTCATGAATAAAAAAGTTTTCAGCTGGATGTTGAAAATACTGGGCATCGCTCTGGCAGTATTTCTGCTGGTGTGGACCGTCCGTCGGACGGATGCGGATCCGTTGCAGGAAATCATGCATGCGAATCGCGGCATGCTGATACTCGCTTTTCTAAGTGTCGGTTTGACACATGTTTTGGGGGCGTACCGTTGGGGGACATTACTGGCGGTGCAGGGCATTCGTCTTCCGTATTGGACATTGCTGCAGCTGACATGGGTTGGGACGTTCTTTTCGCAGTTGATTCCAGGGGCCGTCAGCGGAGATTTGCTAAAGCTAGCATATGTGGCAAAAAGCAAGAAAGGGATTGGAACTGAGGTGTTTCTGACGATTGTGATGGATCGCGTCGTCGGTGTCGCGGGATTGTTTCTTGTCGCATCGCTGGGAGGCCTGCTGTTTTTGACAAAGCATTGGGAGATTGCGATGGCCAGCCGTGTTGTGGGGCTTTCTCTGTTGATTGTGTTCGGCGGAGGAATCGCGTCATTGATCGGGCTGATTATCATTGTCTATCACAAGTGGTTTATGAAGTGGAACTTAGTAGCGCGGACGGTTGATTGGTTCGACCATCATCTGCCATCTTTTATCACGTCCATTGTGAAACGGTTGTGCGACGGGGCGGATCTGTATAAAAACGCGAAAAAGACGTTGTTTTCCGCCATTATACTGTCCATGATGATTCATGCATCGCTAGGCAATGGATTGTTTTGCGTCGGTAGAGCGTTGGGAGAGCGTAACATAAGTTATAGCGCATATTTTCTGAGCACGCAGATTGGCAATGCAGTGACACTAGTTCCCGCGACACCAGGCGGGCTTGGATTGCGGGATTCGGTTTCATCGGCGTTTTTTGAGGCGTTGGATGTCGCACCATCGGACAAGACAGGTGCGATACCGGTGGTGAATTCGATGTTGGTTGTTTTGTGGGCGCTGGTTGGGGCGGTATGCCTGGGCTGGCTTCGTGTTGATTTACGAAAGGAATAACAGGAAAAATGGGAAGTCATGAGATGAATGTCATCCATCCGACAGGGGGATGGAATGTTTTGCACCGTAACGACTGTTGCGGCGGGCCATTGGAGCTGACTGTCGATGGGCAGTTGGTCATAAGCGGTTTTAACAATTCGTTTGACGGTGTCGGCAACGATGGCATGGATGTGAAAAAATCACATGTGTACCACAAAAGCGGTGTCGCCGTGTTTGAAGGGGAGGGCGTGCTGCCGTCTGGTCCGGAATCAGGCGTTTGGACGTCTTGCCGTTATTCGGGGAACATTGCACGAGTGACGGCGGATTTCACCGTCAAGAAAGAAACTGTTATCAAAGAGGGCATCGAATGCGGTTCGATGACGTTGCATGGGAAATGGACGTCGGTGACGGTTGTTCCGGATTTTAAGAAAATAAAATTGTCTGAAGGTCAAACGATTCATTATGAAGAACTTCCGCTAGCATGGGTATTTGAGCGGGAAGATGGTTTCAAGCTGGAGATCGACACAGGCTTCGATCTTTGGCGTTGGCAGCACAGCATGGATATGGGCGGCGCGACGGTTGATGTTTCAGTCTTTGCGGACCATGTTGATTTCAAACGTCGTCTAGTGACCGTGAAGGATGGCGGTGAAGAGGGTGTTCAACCGCCGACGCGTGACTATCGATTCTGTTCGCAACTGGCATGGAGCATGCCGACACTTTATGCGAAAGAGGCCGATATACCCGAACTAACGCATTTGGAAATTCTTCCGAAAGGGAAGGGGATCGATGTGAAGGCGTTGGGCGAAAAGCCTGCAGTTTCCGTTGATTTTTCGAAACTTACCGCTGTTGATTCCATGCATGTCATGCATAACGGGAATCTTCTGGATTCGCTCTGTTGGGAATGCAACAACACGAAGCTTGGTGCGAAGCGGATCATCCGTCAGCTGGCGGCGAAATCCACCGAAGGCTTCCTGCTGATTGAAGGCGGCATGACGCCGTCCGTCTGCGACAATGGCAAGCATGTGGATCGCCCTGGCAAGACAGTGGCGCATTGGGATTTGAATGGTATTACGGCTTTTGCCGCTTGGGCACGACGCTGCCTTGGGGACGGCTGGAAGGTTGTCGTGAGACAGCCTGAACCGTGGAGTGGCCTGCCGTCGTTGCAGGGACTGTTCGCGGAGAATGGTTTCGAGATCGCTCAGGAACAGATGGAAGAAGACGCGGAATGATGGAATAAAAAGTCCGCGTGATCACAATGACAGTGGGCTTCAGCAATTATCTAACAGGTTGTAGGCAATGGGAACACATGTCAATATCTTCATGTTCATAGACGCTCTTGGATGGGATGTCGTTGAACGCTATGATTTTCTGGCGGATTTTCCATATAGAAGACCCGTTGCCATGCAATTCGGTTATTCTTCGACCGCGATTCCGACAATTCTGACAGGTGCCAAACCTTCGGAACATGGTCATTTGAGTCTGTTTGCGTATTCACCTGAGCATTCTCCGTTCAAAGGACTTGGGCGGCTTGGTCACTTTTTGAAGCCCTCTTCTTTCTGGGAACGCGGACGTGTACGTAACGTGCTGACGCGAATCGCACGTAAATTCTATGGTTTCACGGGATACTTCAATCTATACAGCGTGCCGTTCAATCGTATCGGCCTCATGGACTACATGGAGAAGGACGATATTTTTGCGAAAGGCGGTTTGACGCCGTGCACAAATCTGCGTGATGTGTTGGAAAACAAGAAGATACCGTATCATATGTCTGATTGGCGTGCCAGTGAAGAAGAAAATCTTTCTACTGCGGAGACGGCATTGGCGGAAGGCAAGGTCGAGTTCATGTTCATTTACACGGCGGCATTGGACGCAATGCGCCATGACCATTCGCCGGAAGACACCCAAATTCAAGACAAACTGAAGTGGTATGAATCTCGTATTCATAGGCTTATGGATACGGCAAAAGCGAATTTCAACGAATTCACGTTCACTGTGGTCAGCGACCATGGGATGACTGATTTGACGAAAACAGTTGACTTGAAGAAAGCTGTCGAGTCAACAGGTTTGATTTTCAATGAAGATTATGCGGCCTGTTATGATTCGACGTTGTTCCGTGTCCATTATCTGAAGGAAAGCGCTCATGACGTCATCCATGGTGTTGTGAATGAGAAGATGTTTCCCGGACATTGGCTGAGTGACGATGAACTCGTGAAATATGGCATTGATTTCACTGACCGCCGCTATGGCGACGAAATTTTCATCGTGGATCCAGGCGTGCAGATTGTGCCGTCTGATCTTTGCCGTAAGCCATTGCACGGCATGCATGGGTATGAGCCCATGCATGCCAATTCACTGGCAACTGTGCTTTCAACAGTAGCCATTCCAGACTATGTGCGGGAAGTTAAGGATTATTTCCGCATGATGATGGAAAAGATGGCAGAGCTGAATTGAAGGATTTTTCAATGGAACGCATACCAGTCGTAAAAAATACATTGACGAATTATGTGATCATGTTCGTCGGGCTTCTTCAGGGGATCTTCGTCACGCGCTACATGGTGAAGTACCTTCCGACAGAAGAATACGGCATGTGGTCGTTGATGTGGTCGTTCTTCGTTTATACCTTCCTGCTGGACTTTGGTCTGGGGATGACTGTTCAAAAATATACATCCACGCAGTTGTACAAGAGCGACTTGAAGAAATACAATGCGATGATGTCATCAATTTTTACATATTTTCTATATGCTGGCTTGGTAATCATCGGATTCACGTTTGTTGTCATGTGGTTGCTTCCGCAGTTGGCGAAGGATGTCAATATGTCTCGTCTTGGATACTACCGTCAATGTCTGTTCTTCTTCGGGCTGGGGACGGCGGGTGTTGTACCGACGACGATTTTTCCAGGTATATTGCTTGGTATCAACAAGATATATGTGAGAAACTATATTAATATCGCATCCCGTATTATCCAGTTATTTGCGAATCTCATTTTGCTGGTGAACCATTTCGAACTGTTGTCGATTGTCATCTGCAACATGTCGCTATCAGTTATGACGAATCTGGCAATGGCTGTGGCTACTTTCCATTTTATACCGGGATTTCGGTTACGGTTCAAAATAGATTTCAAAGCATGCCGTTCCATGCTGAATTTCAGTCTAGTCATGTATGTCATCATGATTATAAATCTTTTGTTGGAGAAAGGGACTTACCTACTTCTCAGTGTTTTCACGGGATTGACGTCAGTGGCCAATTTTCATCTTGGTGGACGTCTGCCGGATTTGGTCGGGCAGGCATCAAGTGCGTTTCAGGAGAACATGAACCAGGCGTCTGCGGCCATGTATGTTCAGGGAGAGCATGAAACGCTAAGCCGCTTGCTGCTGAACGGCATGCGCATGAACGCCTTTATTGCTTTCTGCTTTGGAATCATCGGTTATGCATTGGTTCCAGAAGCGTTGTTTATCCTGTTCAAGGTCGTGGATCCGGATGTCATGAAGATTTGCAAGGTCATCATGTTGACAACAGTCGCTCAGGTTGCACTGTGTAACATACCGCGTACATTCATGACCATGACGGAACGCCATCGCCAGCTGGCCATCTACCGTGGCGTGGAGTTAGTGTTGCAACTCGGTGTTTCAATCCTGCTTCTTTTGTTGACGGATTACGGTGTATTAGGCATTGTGTGGACAATATTTATTGTCAGAACATGCGTCGGTCTGCATATTCTGTGTTATCAAGTATGCCGTTATATGGAGCGTTCATTGGCATTCGTCATATGGAAAGTCCATGTCCTGCCGTTGCTTGCATCCATTCTGCCTGTGGTGGCCATCGTGGTTTTGCGGCGGATGATGTTTAGCGACCAGCCAATAGCCATGTTTATTGTTGGTGGTTGTGTAGCGACTGCGCTCTATCTGCTCATCTGCTATGGTCTGCTGCTGAATCACGAGGAACGCGCTCTTGCCATTGGTAAAGTGGCGGATTTCATAAAAAAATTTAAACGTTGATTTTTTGTTTGGTAATATCAAATCAAGAAGGAAGGAAAAAGCATGGCTACATTTCCCCAAATGGCTGATAGTTGGCGTATTGCGCGTCTGAATCCTGCGAAGCACATCGCCCAATGCGTATTGGACACGGATACATACAATGAAGTCGATGACCAGTTTGCTTTGACGTATGCATTTCTAGCGAAGGAGTCTTTGGAATTGGAGGCTGTCTATGCGGCGCCGTTCCACAACAGCCGTTCGACGGGGCCAGAAGACGGCATGGTGAAGAGCTTTGAAGAAATCCATCGCGTTTTGGATCGCCTTGGCGGGGCACCTGATGGATTTGTTTTCGAAGGCTCACGGAAATGGTTGAAGGATTCAGACGGCCCTGTTGACAGCCCTGCCGCGCAGGATTTGATCAAACGCGCCATGGCACGGCCAGACGATGCAGAGCCGTTATATGTCTTGACCATCGGAGCGCCGACGAATGTGGCGTCCGCCTTGCTGATGGAGCCTGAACTTGTAAAGAAAATCGTTGTTGTCTGGCTTGGCGGACAACCATTGGAATGGCCGACGGCAAAGGAATTCAATCTTTTCCAGGATGTGAAATCATCACAGGTTTTGTTTGATTCTGGCGTACCGCTCATGCAGGTGCCCTGCACGAACGTGGCGGAACATTTGCGTGTCTCGCTGCCGTTTTTGGATACTTATCTGAAAGGTAAAAGCGCCATTGGTGATTATTTGACGGATATCGTCCACCACTATACAAACGATCCATATTGCTGGTCTAAAGTGATTTGGGATATTTCAACGGTGGCGTGGATTGTGAATGCGGGGTGGTTCAACACGACGTTGACGCAGAGCCCTGTTCTCCATGACGATTTCCGCTACAGCCATGACGCGAACCGCCATCTGTTCCGTGTGGCGACGCATTTATCGCGCGATGTGATTTTCCGTGATTTGTTTAACAAGATTGGAGCGTTTGGAAAATAAGAGGTAGTGACGGCGTCCTCGCCGTTGGGCAGAGGCATTCGCCTTTGCGACCTCCCGAACATTATATACGAGAGGGTTGGAGTTGATTGAATGTCGTTCGAAAAAATGAAATCCCTGATACCGGAATCTGCGGAAAACACAAAGCGGCCGGTTGTTGAAGAGAAAATGCCCGAACCAGAGACGGAACCACGCAAGCCTGTGACCGTCCAGCAGACGATGCTCGGGCTAACGGCGTTGTTCACGGTACCTTCAAGCGTGCTGTTCATCTATTTTGTCATCCAGTTCTCGCGTACAACGGGGCAGTTGACGGCGATGATGCAGAGTCCAGTTGGGGCTGTTGGCAACACGTTGCTTTTCGCCGTCATTCTAGGCGCGTTGATGTGGGGGCTGACAACCGTTTATTCCTACTGGGTTGATTTCATCACGGCGAAATTCAATGTCTCGAAAATCATGGTTTGGCTCATGGTGGCGCCAATCGCCTTGCTTGGTCCGTTTTATTATTTTGGTTTCACAGGCGTACTTTCCTATAAATTAAAAATACGCCGTGGACTCATCATGAGCATTCCAGGCTTTCTGGCGGGTTATGGGTTGCTGATAGAACTGGATCAGATTTTGCTGGGAGAGTTTTCGCCCAGTTGGGATCATGCCTTGATGACGCCTGTCATTTTTACTGTGGCATATGTGTCAGGCGTTACGACGCTTAAGGAGATTTCAAAAGAAAACTACACGAAAAAGACATGGATTGTCGCAAGTGTGTTGTTGGGCATCTGGATTGTCCTGCATGGCGGGCTGTGGATTCATACGGCCATGCTTGAACAAAGGATCAAGGTCAGCGAGATGATGCTGAAATGTGAATATCCCATGAACGCCGCCGGTATGCGTAGTGCGTATTACCATGATGGTAAGGCAGTTGCAACAAAAGACGGCTTGCTGATGCAAGCCGTTGCCGTTGCGAAGGAGCAGGCTAAGACAGAAGAAAAGGGCACCGCCAATGCGAAAACAGACAAAGAACAGCCAGTGGCTGCGACGCTTGAACAAAAAGATGTTCCGCAAAAGCAACCCGAAGGGCCTGTCATGCCTGATGCCACATTGCTTTTGGCTTTGGATGAAGGAGAACCCGATGAAAAGACGCAAATAGAATTTCTTGGTTGGGTTAAGGAAAACGAAAAATATTTCATGGACATGGATTTGGCAACGGTAGGTGATTTGTTCAAGGCGGAAATTGTCGGCGGTCAAGAAACAAATAATCAAAATGAAGAAGTCTTCAAGACGCTGATAACATGGATGGGAATATATAAGGCACGTATTCACAAAGCCTTGCAGGATGGTATTCCAGAACAGGCATTGGATTGCCTGAAACGATTGATATGGCTTCGAGATGTCGCTTTGGACGATCCGTACATCATGGCTTGCGGAACATGCAACTATTTGGAACTGATGCGTCTAGGATGCTATCCGGCCATTTTGTCAAGTGGTTTGTTGACGGATGGCCAGTTGGCGGATTTGGAGAAGGAACTGGCTGAGGACGAGACGAGATGGAACGAACGTGCAGGGCAGGGCGAATGGGCCGCGATGGCGTGGTACATGTCCCATGTGCAGGAAGGACAGAAATCTATCGTGACCATGGGCAGCGCGGCCGGCGAAATCGTTTTGGGCCTGTTGGGAACTGTACGGCTATGGATGTTGCGGCGGGAAGGCGCATGGATTATGCAACATTTGAATGAACAGGCGAGTGAATCGCGACCGTACAATGATTTTGCGGAATTGGAGCGTGTCAGCGCAATGGCGCCGTCATGGCCAGCGTATGTATCGTATTCCAAGATGATTCCAGCTGCTAGACATCAATTTGTCTCCGCCATCGCCAAGCAGCGTGCCGTGCGTACAGCGATTGCTGTGGAGCGTTTCAAATTGGCCCATGATGGCCGCAAGCCGATGGCGTTGTCAGAGCTCGTCCCGCAATATCTGTCTGTGGTTCCGCTGGATCCATTCAGCGGAAACGAACTGAAATATCGCCGTGAAGATTTCTTTGATGTGAAGCCTGATCCAAAGGCTCCTGAAAAAATTGTGGAACAAGTGCTTCCCGGCTACCAGATTTACGCGATTTCCATCGACAAAACGGACAATGAAGGCCGCGCATACGTGAAAGTCGGCGAAGAGGAGCAGGGGGATCTGGGCATTTCCATCCGCGACGTGAAGGCGCTTCAGGAAAAATGATGCAAAAAACACATGGAGTCGGTTATCATGAAATAAAAAAGTTCAAAACGCATTTGCACAATAAAAAAGACGCAGTAAATTAAATGGCAGTTTAAAAATCGGATAACACGAAAATGGCAAGCAAGCAGCACAATTCAATTTTTGCTCCCCAGTCCATTATGGAACTGGGTTGCTTCGCTATTGCCATTATCGCCATTATTATTATTAGGTAGGTCGCCCGTTTGTCACCTGCATGGATGGACACGGGCGATTCGGATGGCCCGTGTCCGAATTGATTATCCGCGCCCTCTGTGCAAATCAAAATATAGAACGTCATTATTTGTACAAAGGAAAAATGGAACAATGGAAAACATCAAGCAACTTGCGATGAGGGTTCAGGAACTCAGGACCCAGAAGAATTTCACCGTGCCGCAGATGGCGGAGCTTCTCGGTGTGTCCGCAGAAGAGTACCAAAGCTATGAAGACGGCAGCAAACAAGCCCCATTCTCCTTCTATTATAATCTGGCGGAGCATTTCGGGCTGGACGTGTCGTCGGTCATCAGCGGCGAGGCTCCGAATCTCGCGGTCTATACGGTGACTCGCGATGGGCAGGGCTTCCCCTTCGTGCGGCGGCCGGGCTTCTCCTATCTCCATCAGGCCATCCGCATGAAAGAGCGCACAGGCGAACCGTTCATCGTGACCGCACCCTGTAGCAAGGAAGACGAACTTCTCCATTATTCCGAACACAATGGGCAGGAATTCGACCTTATCCTCTCCGGCACGCTTCAAGTCTATCTTCGTGACAAGGAGGAGATTCTGAACCAAGGCGACAGCATCTATTTTGACGGTCGTGTCCCCCATGCGATGCAGGCCATCGGCGGACAGTCCTGCAAGTTCCTTTCGATCGTAATGCACGGCAAAAACGACGATGCGCAGTTGCCGGACCGTTTCGCATACGCCCCGCAGAAACGCCCTGCCAAACCGCAGACGGATGATCGTAAGCTCCTCTACCATGAATATATGGAAGAAGAGTGGAATGACGACGGTACCTTGAAGAATGTCAAATTCAATGTTCCGAAAAATTTCAATTTCGCATACGACGTCGTGCAACGGCTTGCGGAAAAATGCCCCGACAAGATCGCCATGCGGTGGCTATCCGCCGAGCAGGAACTCCATGATTTCACCTTTAAGGATATCTATGACAACGCAATGCGCACGGCGAATCTCTTCTATTCGCTGGGCATCCGCAAGGGCGACCGCGTCATGCTCGTCTTGAAGCGCCACTATCAGTTCTGGTTCATACTGAACGCTTTGCATGCCATCGGCGCCGTTGCGATTCCTGCGTCCTGCCAGATGACCGCCCACGATTTCGAATATCGTTTCCAACGCGCTGACGTGAAATATGTCGTCGCCTCCGCCGACGGGAATATCACAAATGAAATCGACGCGGGTGCGGAAAACAGCAGTGTCAAACTGAAGATCTCCGTGAACGGCAAAAAGGACGGATGGCTCGACTACGACGCGCTTTATCCGAGCTTTGCTCCGGAATTCGCACGTCCAGCCGATCAGAAGACCAATGACACGATGCTGATTTTCTTCAGTTCAGGCACCAGCGGTTTCCCGAAAATGGTTGAACATGACTACGCCTATCCACTCGGCCACATCATGACCGCTCGCCATTGGCACAAGGTGAATCCTGACGGTTTGCATTTCACCATCGCCGATACAGGTTGGGGTAAAGCGTTGTGGGGCAAGATCTACGGCCAGTGGCTCTGCGAGGCTGGTGTGTTCACGTATGATTTCGAACGCTTCCATGCGGCCGAAATCCTGCCGATGTTCAAGAAATTCGGTATCACCACGCTTTGCGCGCCGCCTACCATCTTCCGTTTCATGGTCAAAGAAGATTTGTCCAAATACGACTTCTCCACGTTGGAGCATGTAACGACGGCCGGCGAAGCGATGCCGCCAGAAGTCAGCGAGGCGTTCCGTCGTGTATCTGGTCTGTTGCCATTCGAAGGCTTCGGTCAGACGGAAACCACGCTTACCATCGGCACATTCTCCTATATGAAGCCGCGTCCAGGCTCCATGGGCAAGGCCAATCCGCAGTATGATGTGCATCTTCTTGATCCTGATGGCAAGCCTGTCGGCTCTGGCGAAACTGGTGAAATCTGCATCAAGGCGGAGCGTTCGAATCCACCATGCGGACTCTTCCTCAGCTATATGAAATCGCCTGAAGACACGAATGCCGCATGGCATGATGGCTTCTACCATACGGGCGATCAGGCTTGGCAGGATGAAGACGGCTACTTCTGGTATGAAGGCCGCGCTGATGACATCATCAAGACGTCAGGTTACCGCGTCGGCCCGTTTGAAGTCGAAAGCGTTCTGATGGAACTTCCGTACATCTTGGAATGCGCTGTGACAGGCGTGCCGGATCCTGTACGCGGCAAAGTTGTGAAGGCGACCATCGTTCTCGTCAAGGGAAAGGAGCCGTCTGAAGCACTTGTGGAAGAAATCAAAAACTATGTGAAGACGCACACGGCACCCTATAAATATCCGCGCGTCATCGAATTCGTGAACGAACTGCCCAAGACGGTGAACGGTAAGATCCGCCGTGCGGCCATCCGTGCGCAGTCCGAAGGGAAGTAAGTAGCGACGGCGTCCCGCCGTTGGCAGGCGCAGGCGGGACGCCGAGCGCCACCTTCACGGCGCAGGCGGGACGCCGAGCGCCACCTCATTATTTCGCTGAAACAGGCAGGATGATGGCGGATGGATGTTGTTGTGTATGGTAAATGCGTATTTCCGCCTGTTGGCAAGACGCATCCAGTGAGTCATCCTTGCCTGTATTGCGGTTGAATACAAAATATCCGTAGTCTTGCCCTGCGATGATGACCATCATGCGATGGCCAGGCTGGAAGCAATGGGCCGTGCTTTGGAGCTCAAATTCCAGTTCATAAACTTTTCCGGGCTCCATCGGCTCCAATTTTTTGTACGGTGCACGGAAACTTGTGCGTTTGATACCGTTGACGATGTTGTATGCTTTGCCGTCAGGAAAAACATCCGCGACTTTGACAGCGATGTCTGTTTCAGGCGTCGAACAACTGATGAAAAGACGCGCCTTCACTGGGCCTGCGATTTCCAACGGTTCCGTCAAAACATCCGAACGATAGAACAGCACATCTTTGCGGCCGCCCAATGGAGCTGTCTGCTCCTGCGCACTACCTTCCCATCGTCCGCCGACGGTTGGCACGGGATTCAGCGGATCGCTGATGAAGGTATCTTCCGATGTTTCTTCCAGACTTGCTTTCATGAATCCATTGCCCGCCAATGTGTTGGCGGAACCGCCTCCAAGATAATAGGATGTGAATGTTGTCCCTTGCGGTGGCCATGTCTCTGCGCCGCGCCATTCATTGGCTCCCATGACATAATAGGTAATAGGTTTCATGTCGGGCAGCGGATCGCTGTTTTCATCTTTCAGCAGATTAATGAAGAACTGGTTTTGCCTGTCGTGCAATTTGTTACGAGTTTCTTGTGTTTCCGTCACGCCTGGAAAATTCGCCACGCTTCCATGCGTATAAGGCCCCATGACGCAATGCGTGAATTGACGCACACGCTCATTGCCGCCATGCTCACGCAGCGCTGTGAACACTTTCAATTCCGCTGATGCGTCGATGTCATACCATCCGCTCAATAGATAGGCGGGGCATGGTATCTTCGAGATGAATTCATTGGCATCCATCTGTTTGAAGTAAGCGTCAAACGCTTGTGGATTCGTCATTTGTCGCCAAAAATGGACAGGCCGTCTAAGGGCAATGATGTCACGCTCTCGCCAAGCAACATGCGCATCATCATATTTAGGCTGCGGATTGTCCTCCTTCAGCCCGAGATTGTTAAATGTACACCAACAGGCCCAATTGAAAAGAGCCAGTGTTGGCACGCCATCCCGTTGAGTCATTGGTGTAAAATAATCCATAGCAAGAATTTCTGGCGCAATTCCCTTCAATGCAGGATGGCCGCATGCCGCCGCGAGAAATTGCGATGAACCGCAGTACGACCCGCCAGTCATGACAATATTTCCATCGCACCACGGCTGTTTGACAATCCATTCGAGGCAGTCTTCGCCGTCGTTCCGTTCCTGCAGAAACGCATGCCACTCGCCTTCTGATCGTCCTGCTCCACGTACATCCTGATGGATGAAAATGAAATTCCGCTTTGCGACATCTCCTGGTTCCTTGATTTTGTCCGTCCGTTTACGGTAAAGATTCCGCAACAGCACAACGGGATATTTTTGGTCCTTTTGCGGTAACTCGATGGTCGTGAATAATTTGACACTATCTCGCATAGGAACCATTTCGATGAGCAGATGCTCCGAACTTTTTGGCAAATCCGCCTGCGTTTGCGCTAATACGCTGATTTCCATACATATAACCCCTATCAAAAGCCAATTGAACCGCATACTTTTCCTGTTTGTTGCGCAGTTTGGGATGCCATCCTCATGGACAGTCATGAGAAAATGGACATGTTGTTAAAATAGATAATATAATGCAATTTGTTGGAAAGGATATGGCTGAGGAATGATTATCTTTGTATGGTATTGGCTGTTTTTTATGAATGGTCTGAAGCGTTTAATGAAGCCTGTTTGACCAAGGTGATTGTTTCATCTGGATATCCTTGTTTTTTCATGACTTGGGCGGTGCGTCTGGTGACCATTTCAATTCCATGACTTAAACCTTTCTGAAATCCTTCAACATGGCCATATTCATATCCATTGTTATATCCCTTGCAATAGACTTCTTCAAAAGTTAGTTCATGGTCCTCATGTTCACCTTTTTGCTTTCCCTCCTCTACTGCTGTGTGTATGCTGTTTACATAGTCCAAGTAATACTTTTCACTGAAGGAGTAGGCTTGAGTCTCATCGCACGTAAATTTTGTAGTATCAGCCACTTGGAATAGCTTGTTGAAGACCTTGCCTGATAACACGGCTGGTTGCTTCTCGAATTCGCTCAGGTTATCGAGTGCGTAGAGCCATTTGTCCAGTTGTGTCTTCAGTTCTGTTTCATTTTTCTTGAACTTTGGAAGCTCTACGAAGACGTATGTCAGTTTGTCATGGATGGCCTGTGCTTCCGTATCATTCAACAGTACCTTGTGCAAATAGCATCCGTCGTCTTCTTGTCCGTCAAAGAAACAGAAATGAAGCAGGCCGATGGCATAGACGGCATCCAGCTTGAATTTCCATTTTTTTCTTGATAGAATCTGGTCACGGATTGGAAAGGCGGAATAGAAAAATTTTTTATTCCAAAAGAAGATGGCAGGTTCATTGTACATTTCCACGATGATGTTTTCACCGCGTTCTGTTTTACAATAGGCATCAAATACGCTATTTCTATCTATTTCCATGGTGTCCAGTTGCTCAGGCTTGAGTAATTGGACGTCACAAATGTGGTTGTTATCAGTCAAGCCGATAATGGCATTGAGGAAGTCGATAAGCAAATCTTTGTTGGATTCTGTGTTGAAAAGGCGGTTGATCCCGAAGACTGTGAGTGGGTTGATGTAACGTTCTGAGAAAAATGAAAAGTTCATGGTCTATCATTCCTTGTCTTGGGCAGCCTGTAGAATCATGCTGATTGCTTCATCTGAATATCCTTGTTCTTTCATGGCTTGGATGATTTTCTCACTTTTACGTTTAGCGCCTTCTTCTATTCCTTCTTCGAACCCTTGCTCAAAGCCTATCTTCATACCGATATGCTTCCCGATGTGTTTTCCCTTCATTTCAGCATAATCAATGCTGTTTATGTAGTACAGATACTGCTTTTGACTTTCGAAATATGCATTTGCCTCCATGGTCGTCAGGCTTGCCACTGCCGCTTCATAGAACAACTTATCGAACATCTTGCCGGACAATGCAGGAGACGGCTTGTCTAACTCACACAGGTGGTTGATGGCGTATAGCCATTTATCTAACTGTGTCTTCAGCTCTGTCTCCTTTTTCTTGAACTTCGGCAGTTCTGCAAAGACAAACGTCAGCTTGTCATAGAAAACCGTCCGAGCCTCGATGTCCATCAGCTTGACTCTGTGGAGATATGTCTTGTCATCCTTCCCGTCCGAAAAGCAGAAATTCAACAGGCCGACGGCATAGACAGCTTTCAGCTCAAAGTTCCATTTCTTACCCTTTATAGCTTGGTCACGGATTGGGAAAGCGGAATAGAACACACTTCGGTCTTTGAAGAATTGGACTGGCTCGCTCTGCATCTCCACGATGACATGGTCACCTTGTTCGGTTTTGCAGTAGATGTCGTACACAGCCTTCCGGTCATCTTTCTTCGTACCGAGCTGCTCGGGGTTGAGAAATATTACGTCTTGGATACTCTCCTCTTCCTCCAGTCCGATGATGGCGTTGAGGAAGTCGATAAGCAGATCTTTGTTGGACTCGGTTCCAAAAAGGCGCTTGAAGCCGAAGTCCGTGATGGGGTTGATGTAGCGTTCTGGAATAAGTGGATTTGTCATGGTCAATCACTCCTTGTCTATTGGGTGTGATGGGCGGCATGATGATAAACTAATCCAAAAACACTACATGTCAAATAAATAATGAATAAAATTATTAATATTCTATATTTTAACCTATTTGAGTATATAATATGACTTTGTATGATTTTTCAAGAATCGCTTTATAAATTAAGATACAAATGATTAATGACATCGAAGCGATGCTGCTTGGCGCGTACATAGTCGCCGATGCGCGGCGTTAGCACGATGATGTACAATTGCTTTTTCACGTCTAGAAAGATCGTCTGGCCGCTCCAACCACTATGCAATAGCGATGTTCCAAAGCATTCGTCGCAGGAATGATTGTCGCGGATAACCCAGCCGAAACGACGGTAGCCGTCGGTCTTATCCTGTTTGTCCGGAGCAATTTCTGTAAATTCGCGTTCATCGAAAAGGCGACCGCCATCATATTGTCCATGATTGATGACGCATGACAACAGCTTCGCATAATCATGAGCGGTGCAGAACAAGCCTGCATTGCCTGTGCGGAAGCCATCGCGGAAAAGACGAAATGCAATATAATCGGAGATTTCGCCTGGATGCTTCGTGCCGAATGTCTGGGCGAGCCTTTCTGGGGGAATATCCGCCCGTGGCTTGCCCAAAGATGTCGAATCCATGCCCAGCGGCTTGAAGATCTCCCGCATGCAGAAATCGTCAAGTTGTTCACCTGTAATCGCTTCGATAATTTGCGCAAGCAGAATGTAATTCCAACAGGCGTATTCCGCATGGGGTGATGGCGCTTTCGGCGGTGGCAGTCGCATGAGTTTCTGCATCATCGTTTCACCGTCTTCCGCGTAATAAAGCCGTTGTCCATCCTCCCGCCGCACGAAATCATTGAATCCTGAGACATGATTGGCCATTTGGCGGATCGTCACGACATGGTCCAATTTCGCTTTATACTGCGGCAGGTAGTTTGTGAATGGCTCATCAAAATCGATGAGTCCGCGCTTATGGAGTATCAAGAGAGCGGTGATGACGGTAACGACCTTCGTCGTGCTTGCGCCGTCAATGACCGTGTCCAACGTCATAGGCGTGTCTTTCGCAAGCGTTGCATTTCCTGCACAATAGGAGAACAGTTCTTTTTCGGGTGTTCCGGCCAGAATGGCTTCGCCCAAAATGATTCCATCACGGATGTCGTCCGCGACTATTTTCTCAACATATGCCTTGTTCATTTTTGTGGTTCCACCAAAACGACACGGTCGATATAGATATAATTTATATCTGTGCTGTCTGCGAAGAATTTCGGACCGGTGAATTTTACGGAAGCCCAGATTTCAAAATCCTTTTCAGCTATTTCTGGATTCGAGACATCTACCTTCGTTGTCCAAGCGCGAGTTAGATAAATGTAGCCATCCTTTGGCAAGTGGATGATTCCAGGCAACTTATACCAGTTATAGCCTTTGCCGAAAGACTTCTCGAATTTCGTGGAAATAATTGTCTTGGTGTTCCGTTGGTCATAAACGCCCATGCCAAACGGCAAATCGTAGTATTTCATTTTTTCTGGATCGACTTCTGTTCGGAAAGCCTTCCCAACAGGGCTTTCCGAGTCATCGACAAGCTTTATCAAACTGGCATGATGATTTTGGAAATGATTCGGATAGAAGTCATAGAAACTTCTACCTTGTAATTCTAGCGGTGCAGGAATGGTTTCAATTTCCATGGACATCGCCGCCAATTCGTTTGTAAATTGTTGGAGGATTCCTTGATTGTTAAGCCATTTTTCTACCCAAGAGGCTCGTGTTTCAGCGACACGTTTACATGCCACGACGGCCAGTTGCTTAAGTTGATCATCTGTCTCCTTCTTTTGTAAGCTATGATAAATAAGCGGATTGGCGATATGGCATGTCAGCCTGTCCAGTCCGACGCGACCATGCCGCACTCTGGCGAAACGGACATTGTCGTCTGCTACGCTTTTTTCCGCTTCATCAAAAAGTGCCTGACATTTGATGATATCTTCCTTTCGTATATACTGGAAGGCATCAATGGGAGGAAACCAACTGATAAAGCCGCCATTTTTCTTTCGTGCGGTATCGAGCGTGCGACGGTATTCCAACATATATTTCGCCGCAGGGCCATAATAACGTTCCATGAAAAGATTGATCAACTTGTTCACATCTTGATATGGATCCTCGAATAGCTTTGTTTCAAGGAAATATTTAAGTTCATAGAAATCAGCAAGATGAGGCCGTTCATGCTCCCAGAAAATTCCCGTGACGTTGTTTTCATAATAGGTCCTGTACAAGTCGCCATAGTGGAATTCACTGGCGAACGGGAAGCCTGTGACGCCTTTCGTGTAGGTGATAGCGTAGTCCCAGATGAAAAGATTTTTGGCATAGTTTTTCCACGATGTCAGAAAATCCAAAAACACCTTATTATCTTTTTCTAAGATGGAAGCGGCCTCATTTGTGCGCGTATCGCAAAGTTTGACGATGACATTGTCCGCCGCGCGGATGCCGCCTTTCGGCGGTGGTTCCGTATAGAAATAGGCCAACGTGCTGATATAGAGATCCGGATAGGTCTTGGAAACTTCACCTGCAATCCAGTTCACAAATTTCAGATAATGGCCCGATGGATTGTATTTCTCTTGCTCTGCTTTGCATTGTTCGCAGGTGCAGATGTTGCGATTGTCATTCATACTGACATCGTAGATGCGTGGCGGCGGACAGCCTTTTTGAGCCGCTATCTTCTTATCCTGCTCAATATTCTGTAGTATTTGCGAAAGAAACATTTGCTTCAGAGCGGGATTCGTCAAGCAAAGTTGTCCTTTCAATTGGCCGCCGATACGTATACCATTGACCAGTGAAAAATATTCAGGATGTTCCGTGCCGTATTTTTCGAAAGGAATATAACGGTCGAACGTATGGGTATGGGAAGGACTGCCATAGGCGAAGGAACCGCCGAGTTCAGCGGGCAGGAGGGCGAGCCCTTCGCCGCCGTCACGGTTGAGGCGCACACGGATAGCTGTCCGTGCGCTATTAGGGCCTTTGTGTGAGCGATAGATGTCGCGGTAGAGAAACGCAGGCTTGCCTGTCGCATTCAATGTATCTAACGTCAGTGACGATGTTTGTGGCACGTACTCTTCATAGTCCGACCACCAGTGTATGTCGCAGAAGTCCTCCAGAAAATGGTAGGTGGCGTATAGAACGCCCCGCGTCCCGCCGCCGTTGACGATAATTTGGTCGCCAACGGAGCGGATGACCCAGCGTTCGTCTTCCAGTTCGCTAGAAAGACATTTCTGCTGTTTGGCAAGCTCTGTATCACCAATTTGGAACGTGACAGGTGTTTTTCCGCCGATTGTCAGCACATGGTCGCCAATGCGGCGGGCTAGATAATCCGTCATTTCCTGTATGGCGGTCTTTTCGGAAGGCTTAGGATTTTCTGGACCTTTGATGAAATAGGACTGCGCCATCATCAGCGACGGCATACCGATCAACGCAATCAACGACCATGTGAATTTCATCATTACCTCCTTATTCGAACTTCGGCTTCACGTTCTTGCTGAAGTACTTAAGCAGGATCTTCTTCCGCTCCGTGTCCTGTTTGGCGGGCTCGTTGTTGTGTGGATTCTCGTCGTGTTCCACGCTCCAATTGTACCATTCGCGGAACGCATGATACGACCAATCCCATCCATATTCTTCAAAAATTTCGATGACATCCTGTATGTACTGCGCCGCGCCTGGAGCGAAGCGAATGGCTGAGAATTCGCCCATGTAGATGCGCGCGCCGTATTTGAGCTGGAAGTCGCGGATGGGCTGGAGGATCTTGCGAAGTTCCTTTTTATCATAATAGAAATTGTCGAACCAGCCTGGATAACCTCTCAACTTCAAACTGCCATCTAGAATCCGCTTCATATTCTCCCAGCCGACACCCTGATGCGTGAAACTGCCTGGTTCATACATGTGGCCTTGATAGATTAAGTTCTTCAGCGGCAATGGTTTCAGATAGCCAAATGCCGCCGCACTGCTCCATTGGTTAGCGGCGATGATGATTGGTTTCTCTGAATCAATTTCACGAATCGCCTTTGCCGCTTCATATTGGCAGTACAAATAGTCATATTTAACCTTATTAATTTGAACAGGCTCGTTGTACAAATCATAGCCGACCACGATTGGTTCGTCTTTATAATGCCGGGCCACCATCCGCCATAAATCGACAAATGCGTCCAAGTATTTCTTGTCGAAGAACATCGTAAAGCTATTTCCATCCGCATTGACGGCTTCACCCGCAAGCGTTCCCGCCGTTCCCGCGATGGCGGACGCACTGATGCGGCCGCCTGGAACGGCATGGAAATCGAAAATCACCTGCAGACCGTCCTTCCGCAACTGCGGGATATGGACGTCCAAATTCTTCAGATGTTGTTCGAAGATGGCCTTCATCTTGTCGATGTCGCGCAGAGCTTCTTTCGGCGCGTTCACCTGCCAACGGATGACGTTTGCGCCCCATGAGGCCAGTTCGTGCAAATCCTCCGCCTTCGCTCCGTTGCCCAGGCTAGGACTCATGCAACCACGCATGATCGGCATGTTCTTCACCGCGTCTGAATATTCGCATTTGAAGCCGTCAGGCAGTTTGACGACATCCGGATAGATTTCAACGATACGGAACTGTAAGTTCTTGAACCACAACGTTCCCGTGGCATCCTGCACGCCGAGCTCCATACGGCCTTCCGTCGCGTCTTCTGGAATCTGCGCTACAATCGCAGGCCGCCGCCAATCCGTGTCTTTCGGTGTGCTGTCGCCATTGCCGCCGCCCGGATAAAAATAACGGCCATGTGACTTATAGACGAGCATCATCTTGAAGCCAAGCCAACCCTTCGACGGCTTTGTCAAATTGATATGTTTCGTATCAACGCTGACTTCCAGCTGCTTGCCGCGATACGGTGTGATGTCGAACAGCAGATGCGCCCCCATGACGCCGCCGATTTCATTCTTTTTTTCTGGCGGCACATGGACTTTCAGCACATTCGTTCCCGCCTCGTCTTTTTCCCAAGAGGCGTAGCGTTTGTCCGTGTCCCAACGTTTTATTTCCTCTTCCGTCTTCGGCCATGTCACATCCGCCATTGCCATTCCGATTCCAACCATCATAGTCAAACTTAGTAACAGTCTCATTTGCAAGTGCCTCCTTCAGTAAAGTTTTTCAATACATACAATACGCCACATGTGCCGCCGCTTTTGATGATTATTTGGTCGCCGATGGCATTTCGATCAACGCAATCAACGACCATGTGAATTTCATCTTCGTCTCCTTTAATCCAATTTTGGCTTCACGTTCTTGCTGAAGTACTTGAGCAGAATTTTCTTCCGTTCCGTGTCCTGTTCGGCGGGTTTGTTATTGTGTGGATTCTCGTCATGTTCCACGCTCCAATTATACCATTCGCGGAACGCATGATATGACCAATCCCATCCATATTCTTCGAAAATTTCTATGACATCCTGTATGTACTGCGCTGCGCCAGGAGCGAAACGAATGGCTGAGAATTCGCCCATGTAGATGCGCGCACCGTACTTGAGTTGGAAGTCGCGGATGGGCTGTAGGACCTTGCGCAACGCCTCCTTGTCGTAGAAGTAATTGTCAAACGTGCCCGGATAGCCTTTCAGCTTCAAACTACCGTCCAGAATTCGCTTCATATTGTCTCCCCCGACGCCCTGATGTGTGAAACTGCCTGGTTCATACATGTGGCCTTGATAGATCAAGTTCTTCAACGGCAATGGTTTCAGATATCTGAATGCCGCCGCGCTGCTCCATTGGTTAGCGGCGATGATGATCGGCTTTTCAGAGTCGATTTCGCGAATCGCTTTCGCCGCTTCATATTGGCAGTACAGATAGTCATATTTCACTTTATTAATTTGAACAGGCTCATTATACAAATCATAACCCACTACGATAGGCTCGTCCTTGTAATGGCGCGCGACCATCCGCCATAAATCGACGAAAGCATCCAAATACTTCTTGTCAAAGTACATCATGAAATTATCACCGCTGGCGTTGGCGATGTCACCTGCAAGCGTTCCGGCCGTTCCGGCGATGGGTGATGCCTTCACACGGCCGCCTGGAACGGCATGGAAATCAAAAATCACCTGCAGACCGTCTTTCCGTAACTGCGGAATATGGATATCCAGATTCTTCAGATGCTGTTTGAATACTTCTTTCATTTTGTCAACATCGAGCAGAGCTTCCTTCGGCGCGGATACTTGCCAGCGGATGACATTTGCGCCCCATGTGGCTAGTTCGTGCAAATCCTCCGCCTTCGCGCCTTTGCTCATACCAGGGCTCATGCAACCACGCATGGTCGGCATGTTCTTCATCGCGTCCGAATATTCGCATTTGAAGCCATCGGGCAGTTTGACGACATCTGGATAGATATCGACAATGCGGAACTTCAGATTCTTGAACCATAGCGTGCCCGTGGCACCTTGTACACCGAGCTCCATATGTGCCGACATCGCATCTTCTGGAATTTTCTCCACGATGGTGGGCTGTCGCCAGTCCGTATTGATAGGCGTGTTGCCGCCATTGCCGCCGCCAGGATAGAAATTGCGACCATTGGATTTGTAAACGAGCATCATCTTGAAGCCAAGCCAGCCCTTCACTGGCTTTGTCAAATTAACATGCTTTGATTCGACGCTTATTTCCAATTGCTTACCGCGATACGGCGTGATGTCGAACGGCAGATGTCCACCCATTACGCTGCTCTTTTCATTCAATTTTTCTGGCGGCACATGGACCTTCAGAACCATAGTTCCATCGTCCTTTTCCCATGTGGCGTAGTTTGCATCCAGCTTCCATGCTTTCGCCTCCTCCTCCGTCTTAGGCCATATTACATCTGCCATCGCCGTGCTGATTCCAACCATCATCGCCAAACTTAACAACAGTCTCATTTCCATGTACCTCCTTCAGCAAAGCTTTTCAAGGCGATCGACAATTGTTCCTAAATAATCCAACGCCGCCGCGACAGGTTCTGGCTTCTCCAAATCCACGCCTGCGCCACGCATGATGTCCAACACATCGCGGCTGCCGCCGGCCTTCAGGAAGCCGAAGTAATCATCTAACGCGGGTTTGCCTTCCTTCAGAATCCTGTTCGCCAATTGGATTGCTGCGGACATACCAGTTGCGTACTTATAAACATAGAAATTATAGTACATGTGCGGAATGCGCGCCCACTCCAGACCGATAAGCTTGTCGGCTTTCAGACCGTGGTAGAATTCGTTCATGTCGTAGTATTCCTTTTCCAACAAATCGGCCGTCAGCGGTTCATGGCGTTCTGCATGTTCATGGATTTTCAATTCAAATTCCGCGAACATCGTCTGCCGATAAATGGTAAGGCGGATTTCGTCGGCCAGATGGCAGAGCAGATATGTCCGCACATCCTTGTCTTTTGTTTTGGCGAGCAGATATTCCGCGAGAAGGATTTCATTCGTCGTGGAAGCGACTTCCGCCACGAAAATCTTATAGCCGTGATAATGGTATGGCTGGTATTTGCGCGAATAGTAAGAATGGAGCGAATGGCCCAATTCATGAGCCAACGTGAATACATCGTCCAATGTGCCTTGGAAATTCAGAAGTATATACGGATACGTGTCATAGCAACCGCCGGAATAGCCGCCTGAACGCTTTCCCTTCCGTTCTGGAACGTCGATCCAGCGTTGCTTGAAAGCGAGTTCCAAGGCATCGCAATATTCTTTTCCCATTGGTTTCAACGCCGCCTTCACCGTTTTTACGGCCTCCTCCCATGTGTAATGGCAACGGCAAGAAGGCAACAGTGGATTATAGACATCGTACATGTCCAACTTATCCAAATTCAACATCTTGCGGCGCACTTCCAGATAGCGCTTCAAATGCGAGACGCGGCTGTGAACTGTCTCAATCAACTGCCGATAGACGCTTTCTGGAACTTTATCACCGAACAGCGCGGCGTTCAATGCGGACGGAAAATGCCGCACGTTTGCGGAAACCGCATGGCTTTTCACGGCAAAATCCAATGTTGTCGCGAACGTGTTACGATACTTTTTATATGTGGAATAAAGCTTGCGGAATGCCGCCTTACGAACATTACGATCCGCGTCCTCCATGAACAGATGATACGTGCCATGCGTCAGTTCCATCGTCTCGCCTGCGCCATTCTTCAACTTCCCGAATGTCAGATCGCCGTCGTTCAAGATGGAGAATGTGCTTTCTGGTGCTCCAAGTACTTCCGAATACATGCCCAGAAGCCGTTCTTCTGGTTCGGACAGCGTGTGTTCACGGCCACGCAATGCTTCTTGAATGCTCCGTTTATAGAATGACAAAGTGTCCGATTTCAGATACGTGTCCATCGTTTTGGACGGAATTGACAGCAGTTCCGGATCGAACCATGCGAAGCATGGCGCGAGTTCAGCAAACAACGATTCGATACGTCCCACGCGGCTACGGTTTTCTGAATTCAGCGTATTTTCATCGGATTTCATCGATGCATAGACATAAACTTTTTCGCACAAACGACCGTATGCGTCCATCGCTTCGTAGCAATCACGGAGCGTTTTGGCGGATTTGGCAAGCTTTCCCTTGAAGGCCAGAAAGGATTCTGCCAAGCCTTTTAGTTTGGCAAAATCCGCCTCCCAGGCTTCAGGCGTCTGATAGATTGCTTCCAGATCCCATGTTGGCAATTGTTTCTTGCTACTCATCTTAACTTCCTTTATATTAAATAGTTAATCAATCGTCATCTCCAAAAAGCCGCCTGTCACGCCATATTGCACGACGACTTGGAATTTCCCACGATAGAAATCGACGCTCTGCCCGTGGATGTGGCCTGCCACGATGCCAAGCAGATTTTCAGCACCAAAGACTTCGTTGTGGAAATCCATCGTTGTCTTGCTGTGACCGTTTTCTGGCCAACGAAGGCGCCGTTCAATCTTCCAGTTGCCATCCGTTGAAGCATTCCAATTCGGATGGCCAACGCTGAATCCGACATCGCGTCCAGGCACCCAGAACGGAATATGGCCGAACACAATCGTCAGCAGGCCCTTTTCGACCTGTCGCCGCCAGAACGCCTGCTGTTCGGGCAGAATTTCGCAGGCGGACGTGTCCATCATGACAAGATTCAACCCATTCAGTTCAATGCTGTAACACAACGGGTTGCGACCTTGGTACAATGGTGCGAGACGCTTCGCCTCCCATTCGCGCCGTAAGGCGATTTCCGTTCCGGGCAGTCCTTCAAAATGCCAGTCGTGGTTGCCCGCCGTATAGGCGTAAGGAAGTCCCGTTTTTGCCGCCAGTTCCATGATGGTTTCCACGCCTTTTGCCGACGGAAAACTGACCATGTCACCGAGCATCAGCAAATAGTCATAGGCATCCATTTTCAGTTCGGAAAGCATCTGTGTGAAATTCGCAAATGCCTGCGGATAAGCAGCCGCCATGCGTTTGCTATTCTCTTGGTTCGGAATGCCGCGCTCATCGTCCAACGACAAATGCGCATCACTCACCACCAATAGTCTTGTCGGCTTCGCGATTCCCGTCCCGTGGATCTTGACGGAATTTTTGTTCATTGAAAAACTTGCCATCAGCCAATGCTCCTTTTCAAAAACGTTTCATGATTGTCGCCATCGGTTTCATGGAAAAATGAAAACGGATGGGCAAAATCGCCTTTACCTATTACATTATTCTAAAACGAATAGAAATCAACTTCTGCAAACCAATTGAAGCCATTATGAAATATACGATATCCTTTCCTATTTGGTGCATCCACGATACGCCCGGCAACGGCGCATACCATGATTTGGACGCTGTCGTGCGCGAATCTGCCGAACGCGGCTTCAACTGCCTGCGCGTCGACGATGGGGCAGGACTCATCGATTTTTCCGTGAATCCGCCGAATGGCATCGTACCAATTCATGAACCGTATCCAGGCTTCACGCGAAATATCCGCCAGTCATGGTGCGTTGGTAATGGTGGCGATTGCAATCTTGTCGTGCGATTACTTGAGCTCTTTAAGGCTGCGAAAAAGTACGGCGTCCACATCATCCTATCGTCGTGGTATTATCTCCATACCTATTGGTATTGCGGTGATAACGCCCTTAACGAACGCCTTCACGCGATTCCGCCCCATGAGAGATTCCAATATTTCGCGGAGCAACTCAGCCATATCATCGATTTGCTTCGCCAAAACGGTTACGTCGAGCAGATTGCTTTTGCGGAGATTCTCAATGAAGCGGATGGATTGAAGTTCGTCGGCAACTACGGCAATTCCAATCATGTCTCCCGCGAAGAACGCAAACAGTTTGGAAAAGACCACGAAGAGGCCATCGCGTGGCTACGGAAACGCCATCCGGACGTGCTGTTCGCCTATGACACATATGCCGTCGGCGAAACGGATCTTGACCTTTTCCCGCAGAATCTGCAGGTATGGAACTGCCACAGTTACTATCTGTGGGAAATATACAGCCTTTTCGAAGGGCATCTGCTGTGGGGGGGCGTCGATGTCGAAGACCCGAAGGAAAATAGCCAAGCTGCGCCGTATCTGCTGAATCCGCATCGTCCGCTGGCCGATGTATTTGCCTCTCGAAACGGACGCATGTACGCGGAAGATGGGTGGTATCGCCGAATCTGGCTCTATTCACAGATTGATCCCTCGAAAGTCGGCGAACTGGAAAAGAAATTCATCCATCAGTTCGAAAAAGATTATGAGCGGTATCAGCAGAAAATCGTCGATGTATTGGATGGTGCCGTCGCTTTCCGCGACGCGCATTGCCCAGGCGTTCCGCTTGTCATGGCGGAAGGTTGCACGTTCTGTGCGAGTAACTTCCTGCAATGGGAGGAGAAATGCGACAAGTACTGGGAACTGCTGCAATTCGCCGCCGACCAGTTCAAGGCGCATGGCTTCATGGGCGCGACCATCCGCACATGTTCGGGCCGAGAAGACCCGTCGTGGAACGTTCGCAAAGACGACTACATCCGCATCCACCGCTCCATGCTGGAAG
>JAEEGH010005627.1_pt1 | contig 31317 bp, 31 predicted proteins | sample 9134181 | NCBI WGS metagenome assembly JAEEGH01 (sample SAMN16246544, study PRJNA631951) | gut metagenome | biome: gut microbiome; feature: rumen; material: DP-attached | host: Bos | place: Iran: Karaj | collected 2018-10
TCGACCATAGGAACGCTGCACCGATGGTGAAGTCGGCTATAGCCGTATGCGGAGCCACCACGAAGATGCAGCGCCGCAGCTCAGGGCGTTTGTCCAAGTCCGGAAGGTGTAATTTCCATCCTGAAAGCTTTACTATTGCAATCCAAATCTTCCTCATATTCGAACTGCAAAAATACGAAAATAATTATAAATAAAGCGAAACGATTTATCAACAATACAGTAACAATCTACTTGCAGTTTGCAAGTCGCTGTTTGTCTGTCTGTTTTAAGTCGCATGTACAGTTGGCGCAGCGGCCCGTCTTCGGGTCGGCGTTCGCGCATGGACGCTTGAACTCCTTCTCCTTCTTCAGCAGCATCTTAATACCCAAGGCGGCCATCATCAGTCCGACGACTCCTATAGCAATTGCAAGAACTATCAATACAACCATCATTTCTTTTGGTAAGTGGTTAGTGGTTAGTGGTTGGCAGTTAGTGGTTAGCTATTCCTCACTCCTCATTCCTCATTAATCCTCACCTTCTCGTACAGTTCAGGGAACCGTTTCTCCAGCGATACAGGACGTCCATTCTCAAGGAAGCAGTGGGTGCTCGAGGCTGTGCAAATGGTTTTGCCACCGACGGTCATCACGTAGTTAAATACAATCTTCAATGGAGTGGTTTCTGCGACAGTCACCGTTATCTCTATCACGTCCTTGAATGTCGATGGTATGCGGTAGCGGCATTCTACTGCCACCACAGGCGACACCACACCCTCCGCCTCCATCCGTTCGAAACCGTAGCCAAGCTGGTCCATCCAGTCGACCCGCGCCTCTTCCATGAATCGTATATAGTTGGAATGGTGCGTGATGCCCATCCTGTCACATTCATAATACTTCACTTCGTGTCGGTAAGGTCTTGTCTCCATCTTCATTTCTTTTTTTAAAATAACGTTCCCATCCCGCTTTTATTGTGTCAGCGGTTAGCGGTCAGCAATTCCTCATTTCTCATTTCTCATTCCTCACCCCCTGCACTTCTAACCATTGGTTTTTCGGTAACTGTATTCGGCCCAGATATCTGCCAACAGGCCTGCTTCGTCTACCTCTCCCCAACCCAAAGGGACAATCTCGTTGCCGTCCTCGTCGAGAATAGCGCACATGTTGTTTTGGTCATAGGCAATCTGGTAGTCGCCTTTGGAATAAACCTTCGCCCACTGTTGTTGCGATGCTCCTTTTCTTGTGTTTTTCGTTGCTTTCATAATTCCGTATTTTTTATCGTATAATTAATCCATTAATCCATTAACGCATTAACACACTGATACATTAACACATTACCCATTGTGTTTCACTTTCCTTCTCACCACGTCAATGCTGTATGCGTCTATGCGTTGTGAATGCAGTATTGTCTCGAACATAAATGCATATCGGTTGTGGTATTCGCCGGTGACAAACACCTTTGTGCCCATCTCCAGCTGGAATGCTTCTCTCTTCAGGGTGGGGTCGGTGACATAGACGAAGAATACCGAACTCTCCGAGTCTTCGTCGTATGGGTCTGAAGTGATGGAGAAGCAGGTGATTTCGTTCGCCTTCCCCTCGTTCCTTGTACTGGCTGGTCTCTTGACGTAACCCACCAATGTGATAAAATTGATGTCTTCCTGCATGTGTGTGTTTATTATGTGTTATGTTTTTAGTGGTTAGCTATTCCTCACTCCTCACCTCTCACTTTTCAATCCCCCACTATATATTAATGGGTGAAAAATCGGGTTTTATTACAAAAGCCCTGCCGGTTTAACAAAATTTAACGCCCCTATACTCCAGAGATAATATTTGTTTTATAAAATAAAAGAATCCTTAAATCGTTATTTCATTTAATATTCACTGTCCATAAGAATGATATATTTCAACTTCCCTTAACCTCTAACCATTAACCATTAACCATTAACCATTAACCATTAACCTTTAACCTTTAACCTTTAACTCTTAATTCTTAATTCTTAACTCTTAATTTTTAATTCTTAACCCTTAACCCTTAATCTTTAACCCTTAACCCTTAACCCTTAACCATTACCCTCTCTCCTCATGAAGCGCCTTGTAATCTTCACCGCCATCCTCGTCATAGCCTCCGGCGCGATGGCATGCACCAACCTCATCGTCGGCAAACGAGCCTCTGCCGACGGCAGCGTGATGTGCTCCTACAACTGCGACGGCTTCGGCTTCGCCGGCTCGCTGTTCTACAGCCCTGCCGGCCGTCATGCCCCCGGTGAGAAGATAGCCATCCACGGCTGGGGCCCTTCTCACGAAGGCCGTTATGTGGAGCAGGTGGAATACACCTATAATGTCGTCGGACTGATGAACGAACGCCAGCTCACCATCGTGGAGTCTACCTTCGACGGACGTCTCGAGCTGCAGAACCGTGACGGACTCCTCGACTACTTCAGCCTCATGCGCCTCGCCCTCCAGCGCTCCTCCAACGCCCGCGAAGCCATCCGCTGCATGGCCGAGCTCGTGGAGCAGTATGGCTACAACAGCACGGGCGAGAGCATCACCATCTGCGACCCCGACGAGGCCTGGATAATGGAAATCATTGGAAAAGGGGAGGGGCGCAACGGCGCCGTATGGGTAGCCCTCCGCATCCCCGACGACTGCATCTGCGCCCACGCCAACCTCAGCCGCATCTGCTTTTTCCCACGCGAAGGTGAATGCTGGGACAACGGCTTTATTGTCAAACAGAAAGCCAAGAAGACGAAGGACTACAAGAGCATCAGCAGCAAGCATCTGCAATATATCAGCCAGCCGCAGGTGGAGTGTGTCTACGCATGGGATGTGGTCGACTTTGCCCGCGAGAAAGGTTTTTATAACGGTCCCGACAGGGAATTCTCGTTCCGCGACGCCTACTGTCCCATCGACTTCGAGAATGTGCGCTATGCCGATGCCCGCGTGTGGAGCTTCTTCCGCCACCACTGTTCGGATATGGACCAGTATCTGCCTTATATCGAAGGCCATTTCGACATCTGCGAAGCTCTGCCGTTGTGGGTGAAGCCCGACGCGCCGCTCTCGCTGCAAGATGTGCAACGCGACATGCGCGACCACTTCGAGGGCACGCCGCTGGATATGACCTCCGACATGACCGCCGGCCCTTGGGGGATGCCCATCCGTCCGCTGCCCATGCACTTCCGCTCGAGCGACGGCGTGGACTTCTTCCGCGAGCGTCCCATCGCCACGCAACAGAGCGGCTTCACGATGACCTGCCAGATGCGCGGATGGCTGCCCGACGACGTGGGTGGCGTCACGTGGTTCAACTGCGACGATGCCGATATGGTGGCATACGTGCCGCTCTACTGCTGCCTCACACAGGTGCCCGACTGTTTCCGTCCGGAGAACAATCCGCGCACGGAGTTCAGTTTCGAGTCGGCCTTCTGGATGAACAACTGGGTGGCCAACATGGTTTATCCGCGCTATTCGATGATGATTGGCGACCTACGGGCGGCGCAGCGCGAGCTGGAGGACTACTATTTCGCCGACCAGGACAGCGTGCTCCTCGCCGTCGGGGAGATGACTCCGGCCGACCGGCGCGACTTCCTGAACAAGAAAAGCATCGCCTATGCCGACCGCATGATGCGGCGGTGGGACAGGCTTGCCAAATACCTCATCGTGAAATACAACGACCAGGTGGTGCGCCGCACCGATGAGAACGGCAACTTCCTTCGCTGGGGCTACGACACTCCGGGTTACGACCAGCAGTTCATAGATGCCGTCGCTCCTGCCACCGGCGACCGCTACCGCCTGGAGAAAGTCATCGACCGCCGCGAGCGATAAATTCGAAAAAAAACAAGAGAAGCAAAAGGTCATTATGGCAAGGATTAAGACATACTATTTCAGCCCCACGGGTGGCACACTCCAAGTAGCCAGCCATCTCGCAGAAAGGCTGGGCGTTCTGCTGCACGCCGAGGTGGAATACCATTCCTACACCTTGCCGCGGGAGCGCGAGGTGCTGCCTGTATTTGATGCCGATGATATAGTCCTTTGGGCTACACCCGTATATGCAGGAAGAATTCCCAACAAAACCCTCGACTATGTCCGCGCCGCCCTCTCAAACACATTGACACATTCTCACATTCCCGCAATAGCTCTTGTGACCTTCGGCAACCGTGCCTACGACAATGCGCTGGCCGAGCTGGTGGGCCTGATGGAGGACGGCGGCATGAAGCCAGTGGGTGCAGCCGCGATGGTGACACGCCATTCGTTCAGCGACGCCCTTGGTGCAGGCCGCCCAAACGTGGAAGACCTCGCCGCCCTCGACCGCTTCGCCGAGCAAGTGGCGGAAAAACTCTTAACTTTTAACTCACAACTCTTAACTGTAACAGTTTCCGGCGAGGCTCACCCGGAGAAATACTATACTCCGCTAAAGACAAACAACGCCCCTGCAGGCTTCCTGAAAGCAAAGCCTTCCTGCAACCCCGACCTCTGCACTCGTTGTGGCAAATGCATGGAAGTCTGCCCTATGGGAAGCATAAACACCAATGACGGAATACCCTCTTTCGACGGCATCTGCATCAAGTGCCAGGCTTGCCGCCGCATCTGCCCTGCCGGCGCCATAGCCTTCTCCGACCCCGAATACCTCTCCCACGTGGCCATGATAGAGCGCACCTTCGCCATTCCCAAACAGCCGGAGTTCTTTGTGTCACCCTTCGAATTCGACGCTCTCATACTGCAGAACGAGAAGATGGATGCCGCCTACGTAGAGGTGCCTTTCGACATCAAGGCACTCTTCGGCAAAGGCCGACTGGCTGTTCACGCCACCTTCGACGGCGTGCCCTACGACGGTCAGATAGTGAAGATGGGAACTCCCTGCCACATCCTCGGCCTACGCAAGGATATCCGCGAGCAAATCGGAAAAACTTTCGGCGATACCGTGCATGTGACCTTTTTTGAAAGAAACAGGCAATAGAAACTATGGATACCCAGCAAGAAAAAGCACTACAACCGGCCACCATCGTGCGGGCATGATGTTGGTCGCCGCAGGTTATCAAATTATAAAATAAGGAACTCCATGAATTAATTAAAATGAATATATGATCAATCAATTTAATATTCGTCCCGCAAAGCCCGATGAGGCCGGCCTTGTCCTCGCTTTCATAAAGAAGCTGGCGGAGTATGAGAAATGTTCTGACGAGGTGGTGGCTGACGAGGCTACCATCTATCATTCACTGTTTGTGGAGCGTTCCGCCGAAGTCGTATTCGCCGAAGAGGACGGCACAGTGATAGGATTCGCCCTGTTCTTCCACAACTTCTCCACCTTCGTGGGAAGGAAGGGACTATATCTTGAGGACCTGTTCATCATCCCTGAAAAACGCGGTCGAGGTTACGGAAAGACCCTGCTGAAATATTTGGCAAACATCGCTGTGGAGCGCAACTGCGGTCGCATGGAATGGATATGCCTCGATTGGAACAAGCCAGCGCTGAACGTCTACCGCTCCATCGGAGCCATTCCTATGGATGAATGGACGGTGCAGCGACTGACGGAGCCAGTGCTGAAACAATTCGCAGAAGGAGATCTATCAAAACATCACGATTGATTCTCAATTAAATAAAAAGATATCCGATGGTTATAAACAAAGTTTTTCATTGGGGATTTCCTTTGCTACTATGCCTTGTTCTCGCAGGTTGCGGAAACACCAGCAACGACGATGGACACCTTGTAAAATTCAAACTTGACGAATACTCTTTTATCGATAAAACTTTGAAAAAGAGTATCGAGTCGGCCGTCTCCGAGCAGTTCAAAGAAGAACCCGACGTGCCACTCAAGATATATTTTGAAGAGCCTTGCGGCCTCCTTGCCAAAGTAATCGATATATGCGAGGAACCAATGCGCTTCTCTGCTGTGGCAAAGTACGACATCAGGATCGAGACCTTCCACTATGGCTATTACGGCCATTGCATTGACAGCCTGGGATATAACAAGGATGCTTGCTGCATGCTGGGTGACCACCTGTGCTACATCACTCCCGACAAACGATATTTTGAGAAAACAAGACGCAGAAAAAAAATCAAGTTTATCACATACGACGGAGTATGTCCCTGTACGGAAGAAACCTTATACCTGAACCTTGTGGACAAGAACAAGATAGAGGTTGTTTCTGAAGACGAATTGATGGAGAGATACGGCGGTATATCCGACATCACAACATTCAACTCGGGATTTGACACACTGCTCGCCGCCTTTCTGGATTCATTAAAGAACAACTAAAACGGAAACTTTTCAACCGACGGTTAGGAAGTTTTTTTTGCAGAGTTGTTTTTATTTTGTATATTTGCATTTTCAAACAAATAAAAACACAAATAAAACATATAAATAACATGTCAGAGAATCAGATAGTTAATAAAGAGGACCTTGTGGTCCGATTTGCTGGCGACTCGGGAGACGGCATGCAGCTTAGCGGCACCCTCTTCTCCGATGCTTCCGCCCTGACCGGCAACGACATCGCCACCTTCCCCGATTATCCCGCCGAGATTCGTGCCCCGCACAACACCATCGCAGGTGTGAGCGGCTACCAAGTGCATGTAGGCAACCATATCTACTCGAGCGGCGACAAGTGCGACATCCTCGTGGCCATGAACCCCGCTGCCTTCAAGTCGCAGCTGAAGTGGGCCAAGAAGGGCGCCACCGTCATCGTCGACATCGACACTTTCACCGATGAGGCCATGGTGAAGGCCGGTTACACCAGCAACCCCTTCACCGACGAGCTGGAGCGCGCCTACACCATCATCAAGGCCCCCATTACCTCGTTCACCGAGAAGATTGGCGACGCCCAGGGCGTTGACAAGAAGACCGCCGACAAGAGCCGCAACATGTTTGCCCTCGGCATCATCTTCTACTCGACCCACAAGACTCTCGACCATACCTTTGCCTATCTGGAACGCAAGTTCGCCAAGAAGCCCGCCGTCATCGCCCTGAACAAGGCCGTGCTGACCGAAGGTTACGAATATGCCGACAAGCTGGAGGTGATGCACTCGCACATCTTCGAGGTTGCACATGCCGACAAGATGGAGAAGGGCCGCTACCGCAACATCACCGGTAACGTAGCTACCGCCTGGGGTCTGCTCGCCGCTTCTGAAAAGAGCGGCCGCCGCCTCTTCCTCGGCTCCTACCCCATCACCCCCGCTACCGACGTCATGGTCGAACTGGCCAAGCACAAAAGCCTCGGTGCCCGCGTGTTCCAAGCCGAAGATGAGATTGCAGGTATCTGCTCCGCCATTGGCGCCAGCTATGCCGGCGCTCTGGCTTGCACCAGCACCTCCGGCCCCGGCCTCTCGCTGAAGAGCGAAGCCCTGGGTCTCGCCGTGATGACCGAACTGCCGCTCGTCGTCGTCGACGTGCAGCGTGGAGGTCCCTCGACGGGTCTGCCCACCAAAACCGAGCAGAGCGACCTCAACCAGGCTCTCTACGGCCGCAACGGCGAGGCTCCCCTCGTGGTTGTCGCTGCCTCAAGCTCGGCCAACTGCTTCTACTGGGCCTTCAATGCTGCCAAGATTGCCCTCGAGCACATGACCCCCGTCATCCTGCTCACCGACGGCTACCTGGGCAACGGCAGTCAGTTGTTCAAGATTCCTAGCATGAAAGACATGCCAGAAATCAAACCGCGTCTGGCTAAGGAGAATGACCCGAACTACCGTCCGTTCCGCCGCGACGAGGAGAAGTTCGCCCGCGAATGGGCTCTGCCCGGCATGGCCGGCTTGAGCCACCGTGTGGGTGGTCTTGAGAAGTGCCCCGACGGTCCTCTAAGTACCGACCCCGAGAACCACGCCCTCATGACCAAGAACCGTCAGGAGAAAGTGAACCGCGTGGCCAACTACATCCCCGATCAGGAGGTCTCCGGCAACCCCGATGCCGACCTGCTCGTGGTGGGCTGGGGCGGCACCAGCGGTGCACTCACCCTCGCTGTCGAGGAGATGAACAACGAAGGCAAGAAAGTGGCATACACCCACTTCAACTACATCTGCCCGCTGCCGAAGAACACCGGCGACATCCTGCGCAAGTACAAGAAAATTGTGGTCTGCGAACTCAACAACGGCCAGTTCTGCGGCTACCTGCGCACCCAGTTCCCCGAGTGCCCCATGACCCAATACAACAAGGTGATGGGCCTGCCCTTCGAGGTTGGCGAGCTGAAAGAGCACTTCACAAAACTCCTTGAGAAATAAAGTTTTAATCTCAATCATAACAAAAAGAACTAAAAGAAAGTTCTGATAGTTCTGATTGAAAAAGAAAAAAGAAAGATATGGAAAAGCATTTTGTTCCCAAAGCGGATAAAGAATACACCAAGGCTGATTTCCAGAGCGACCAGATGGTGAAGTGGTGCCCGGGTTGTGGCGACCACGCCATCCTCGCCGCCCTGCTGGCCACCTTCCCCAAGACGGGTTACAAGAAAGAAAATGTCTGCATGGTCTCCGGTATCGGCTGCTCGAGCCGTATCCCCTACTATGTCGACACCTATGGCTTCCACAGCATCCACGGCCGCGCCTGCGCTATTGCCACGGGTGTGAAACTCGCCAACCCCGCGCTGAGCGTCTGGGTAAACATGGGCGACGGTGACTCCATGGCCATCGGTGGCAACCACCTCATCCACGCCGTGCGCCGCAACCAGGACCTCAACATCACCATCTTCAACAACGAAATCTACGGTCTGACCAAAGGTCAGTACAGCCCCACCACCAAGTTCGGCCAGGTCACCAAGACCTCGCCCTACGGCACCATCGACTATCCTTTCAACCCCGGCGAGCTCGTGATGGGTGCCCAGGGCACCTTCTTCGCCCGCACCCTCGACTGCGTGCCTCAGCTCTCGACCGACTGCATGACCCGCGCTGCCAAGCATGACGGCTGCTCGGTGACCGAGGTGTTGCAGAACTGCGTCATCTTCAACGACAAGACGCATGCTGCCATCACCGACCGCGCTGTCCGCGACGACCGCACCATCGTGCTGGAGCACGGCAAACCCATGCTCTTCGGCAAGAACAAGGAGAAAGGTCTGCGCTTCAACGGCCGCCAGCTCGAGGTTGTCACTCTCGGCGAGAACGGCATCACCATCGACGACATCATGGTCCACGACGAGACAACCGAGGATACCGGCATCCACATGATGCTGGCCCACATGAGCCCCGCAGCGGGACTTCCCGTGGCCCTCGGCGTCATCCGCAACGTGAAGAAAGTCAGCTACACCCAGCTCTACGAAGAGCAGATGGAAGAGCAGATGGCCATCGGCAAATACAAATGCATGGACGACCTGCTCAACAGTGGCGACACTTGGGAAGTGTGATGCCCGCCATGTGTTAAAAGATAAAAGCTAAGTGTTGAGAGGCCGGCAAATTTGTCGGCCTCTCACATTTTTTCTTTTACCATATAAAATATTTTTTGTATCTTTGCATTTAATATATATACGCACGCTCATGAAGAAGATACTATTTACATTATTAGCAATGAGCATCTTAGTGGGTGCCTCAGCGCAGAACAAGAAATGCGCCATCGACACCAAGACCTTGGTTGCCGAACAGATAGCCAACGGAGCCACCAGCATCGACATGCTGGCGAAGATGGTCCCGGGATTCGATCGTGGCATCCTGGAGAAAGCCGGCATAGTCATTGGTACCCAGGCGGGACAGATTATCACCCTACGCGTGCCTGTCGAAGCGCTGCCACTGCTCGAGAGCAACAAAGAGGTGGTGCAATACAGCATCTCGCACCGCATAGCCGCACCCGAGTGCAACAACACACGCTTCGACACCCGCACTGACAGCGTGCAGGCCGGATTGGGTCTCGACATGCCCGACACAGCTTTCACCGGAGAAGGAGTATATATTGGCATCACCGACTGGGGATTCGACTACACACATCCCAACTACAACCACATCAAGAAAAACAACTTCCGTCTCGATATGGCATGGGACCACTTCCGCCTTGCAGGCCCCGCACCGGCAGGCTATGACTACGGCACCCTCATCAGCGGCCGTCTCAACCTGCTCGATGCCAGAGGCGACACTTCCAATCTCTATGGCTACGGCACCCACGGCACCCACGTGGCCGGCATCAGCGCCGGACGCGGCGTTGACGGCAACTATACCGGCCAGGCTCCCAATGCACGTCTGCTCTTCTGCTCCTTCGGCCTCGGCGAGAAGGAATGGATGGACGCAGTGGGTTGGATGCGCCAAGTGGCACAGGACAGCGCCCGCCGCCTCGTGGTCAACAGCAGTTGGGGCATGTATTCCTTCAGCACCCTCGACGGTTCCTCACTCCTTAGCCAGGCCATCAACGAATGGTCCAACGAAGGCACCGTATTCTGCACCAGCGGTGGCAACAACGGCCGCACCAGCATTCCATTCCACATCAGCCGCTCTTTCCGCAACGACACCATCGACACCCTTCGCACCGTGGTAGTTCGCGCAAGCGAGATTTATTCCATCCATGAAACAGGCCAAGTTTTGGTTATGTGGGGAGAGGTTGGTAATGATTTCTCCGCCGGCGTCTGCATTTGGCAGGACAGCAGCAATTCTTGGCGCAGCCCCATGTACAGCACATCTCTGGGCGACACTGCCATCTACGACACAGTACGTTGCGGCGAGACCCTCGTAGGCTATCGTATCATGATAGAGCATAGCAACATCTACGACAATCGTCCTCATATCCAACTCGACATCGACAAAGTGATGATGGAGACACATCTCTACATCACCGCCACCAATGGCACCGTACACGCCTGGAACATAGCAAACAAAGAGAACCATGCCGGCAACGAAGGATGCTCCTTCAGTGCCCGACGCCATGAAGGGTTCAACGATGGAGATGCCTCTTATGGTGTCGGCGAGCCTGCATGCGCTGCCAAATGCATAAGTGTGGCCGCCCACGACGCCGACCGTGTGCTTAGCACGACAGGTCAATACCTCCAGGGAAACTTGGCCGACTTCAGCAGCGCCGGTCCCCTGATCAACGGCGTGATGAAGCCCGAAATTTCGGCTCCTGGAGTCGACGTTGTCTCCTCAATCAGCGCCTGGCAGCAGGGAGGTAATTATCCTGCCATCTTCAGCAAGACCGTCCTGGGTCAGAAATACACTTGGGCCAGAATGAGTGGCACCTCGATGTCAGGTCCCGCAGTTACCGGCATCGCAGCCCTGTTGCTGCAGGCCAACCCGCGCCTCTCTGTCGACCAACTGCGTCACTGCATCTTCACCACAGCCCGAAACGACTCCATCACAGGTCCTTTGGTGGCGCGCGATAGCATGGACTACCATTGGGGCTGGGGCAAGATTGACGCCCGCCGCGCCATCAATGAAGCCATCCGCCTCGTTGGCATCAACCAAGTGGAAGACCTCCGCACCCCCCTCAAAGTCTATCCCAATCCTGCCACATCCACTGTGAAAGTGATGACTCTATGCGGCGAGCGACAAACTCTGCAAATCTATGCCACCGACGGCCGCCTCGTTCTCCAAACACCCGTCGACCAAGAGACAGTACTCGACATCAGCCACTGGCAACGCGGCGTGTACATCCTCCGTGTGGGCAGCCGTACCGAGAAACTGATTGTCCAATAAACCTTCCTTTGCTGCAATGCTTAAGTTGTTTGAAAAAAGCACCGTGGTCCAAGCCCTCGTCATCCTTTTGGTGACTGCATTGCTGTGGTTCAAATCTTTCATCAACCCACAGCCCATGATGCCGACCGACAACTATGCCCCCTTATACAACCTTCTCTGTAGCCTCCATCCTTCGCCTGTCCTGTCCACCATCATAGCCCTGACGTTAGTGGTGCTGGGCGGCTTTTTCTTCAACATCATGGTGGCGGGAGTAGGTCTGGCTTCGCAAAACAGCCTCCTGCCCACATTGTTGTTCATCATGGCCATGAGCGCCGTTTCCCCAGCGCTCACGCCCTCGCTCTTGGCAGCGCTGATAGTCATCGCCATTATCAAGATGCTGATGCTCCGCAGCTCTCTGTTGGCAGTGTCTGCCGACAAGATTTTCGGCGTTGCCTCCCTCATCGGCATCGCCTCCATGATTTATCTCCCCGCGCTGACCCTCGTGGCAGCCTATCTTCTCATCGCCGTCAACTACCGTCTCTACAGTTGGCGCGACTGGATGGTATTTCTGCTGGGCCTGCTGGCGCCCTACCTGCTTCTGTGGTCGGTCCAACTCTTCACCGACGACCTCGTAGACGGCTTTGCCGCCATGGGCGACGAACTGAGCAACCTAACGCTGACCGTCGGCTCCTTCTCCACCCTTCAATCCATCGCCAACATCACCCTTCTGGCAGCCTTCCTTGTCAGCCTCTTCGTGGTGTGGCGCCGTCTGGGTGAGAAACCCATCGTGTGGCAGAAAAACGCCACCACCGTGATGCTCGTCACAGTGGCCGCCATAGCCATGCTACCCTTCACGCAGGTCTACCCTGTGAACCTGCAGTTCTTCGCCGTCCCCTTCGCGTTCTGTCTGAGCCAACGTTTTGCGCTGTCCTCGCACCGCTCACGCACCTCGCGTTCCTCGTGGCGCAGCCACCTCTTCGACATCTTGTTCATCCTTATCCTCATAGCAGCCGTCGTATGTTAGCCCTCAACATCATACCTGGCCGCCTTGAGGCGGGATGCGACGAGGCCGGGCGCGGTCCCCTGGCAGGACCCGTGGTAGCCGCTGCCGTCATACTCCCCGACGGTTATGCCAACCCTCTCCTCAACGACTCCAAGCAACTCTCCGAGCGTCGCCGCAACCTTCTGCGCGAGGAAATCGAGCGCGAAGCCGTAGCATGGGCTGTGGCAGTGGTCGAGCCCGAGGAGATAGACCGTCTCAATATCCTCCACGCCTCCACACATGCCATGTGCGAGGCTGTGAACCAACTGACTGTCAAGCCCGAGTTCCTCATCATCGACGGCAACCGTTTCTACAACGAGACCGACATCCCCTACCAGTGCGTCGTCAAAGGCGATGCCCGTTACATGCCCGTGGCGGCCGCCAGCATCCTCGCAAAAACGCACCGCGACGAAATCATGTGCCGCCTCCATCAACAATATCCCCACTACGGATGGGACCGCAACAAAGGCTATCCTACCGCCGAACACTTCAACGCCATCGAGCAATACGGTCCCTCCCCGCTCCATCGGCGCTCCTTCTCCCTCTATCGTCAACACACCCTCTTTGAGGACTAACACATTAACGCATAAAAAATTTAACGCATTCAAGATATGCTGGAATTCATCAAAAAATTCAGACGCAAGCAAATCATTCGCGACCTCAAGGCCGCACCTCGCGACAAACGCATCGAGAACATCCAGGAAGTCAAAACCGTCGGCGTCATCTGCAAGCTCGACAACGAGCAGAACTGGAACATCCTCAACCACTTCGCCAAAGTCATGGAGAACCAGGGCAAGAAAGTGCGTATTATCGCCATTCAGGAGCAGGACATCAACTTCGTGGTCACTCACCAGGCCACCACTATCTGCCGTTCCAAGACCGACCTCAACTTCTGGGGCCTCCCCTCTTGGTCGTCCATCGAAGAATTCGCCTCTCAAAACTATGACCTCCTCATCGACACCATCGGCGAAGAGAACTTCTTCTCGCAATATCTCGCACTCAAAACCCCAGCCAATCTCAAAGTGGTCTACGCCACACCCCTCGAGGACCCCACCGAAATCTTCGACCTCATCATCCGTGGCGACGGCCGTGTCGAACTGAAGAACTTCTTCAACAACATCATCGAATACTTAGGAATGATTAAGAAATAATCCATATGGAATGCAAAATATGAAACAGTCACTTTTTACCGGCACCGGCGTCGCCCTCATCACCCCTTTCCGGCGCCAACAGGAAACCGTCGACTTCACCAAGCTTGAAGCCCTCATCGAGCACATCATCACCTCGGGTGTCGACTATATCGTGGCCCTCGGCACCACCTCCGAAGCCGCCACCATGACCCCATCGGAACGTTCGGCAGTGCAAAGCTTCATCGTCGAGACCGTCGCCGGCCGCTGTCCCATCATGCTGGGCCTCGGTGGCAACAACACCCTTAACATCACCGACACCATCGCCCACACCTCCTTCGAGGGCATTAGCGGCATCCTCTCGGTGACCCCCTACTACAACAAGCCCAACCAGCGCGGCCTCCTGCAGCACTACCGCAACATTGCCGAAGTGTCGCCCGTGCCCGTCATCATGTACAACGTCCCCGGCCGCACCGGTGTCAACCTCTCCGCCGAGACCACCCTCACCCTCGCCCACGAGTGCCCCAATATCATAGGCATCAAGGAAGCCAGTGGCAACCTCCATCAGGTCATGGAAATCCTTCGCCAGCGCCCCGATGGCTTCCGTGTCATCTCCGGCGACGACGCCCTCACCTACCCCATGCTCACCCTCGGAGCCGACGGCGTCATCTCCGTCATGGCCAACGCCTTGCCAAAGGAAATGTCCGACATGGTGCATTTCGCCTTGAAGGGCGACCTCAAGAAAGCCCTCCCCCTCCACTACCGCATGCTCCCCCTGATGAACGCCATCTTCGAAGAAGGCAACCCTGCGGGCGTCAAAGCACTCCTCGAAATCCAAGGCTCCATCACCAACATCCTGCGCCTGCCGCTCGTCAAAGTTTCCAAACCCCTCTACAACAAACTCTCCTCTCTCAACAATGAATTTGGAAAGTAGCCACATAGAAACGCTTCTCCCCCAAGTGCGTGAAGAATATCTGCGGCGCATGACCGGCGGCGACAGTTCTCTCCTGCGCCAAGTCGAAGCCTACACCGCCGGACGTACCGGCAAGATGCTGCGTCCACGCATGCTTCTCGCCGCCGTATCCTCCAGGTGCGCAGGCGTCTCGCCTGCCCAATGTAAGCTCAACGACCATCCAACCGGTTCTCAACCCTTAGCCCCCAACTCTCAACTTCCCCGCCGCACACTCCTCCTTGCCGTCGCCGTCGAGATGCTCCACAACGCCTCTCTGCTCCACGACGACGTCATCGACCGCGACATCACCCGTCGCGGACAGCCCTCCGTCAACGCCCGATGGAACAACGCCGTAGCCGTCCTTGTTGGCGACTACCACCTTGTCTCCATCATGCAACTCCTCAACGAGATTGGCGAACGCCAGGTGTCGCAGCGTTTCAACGACACCGTCAAGAGCATGGTCGAAGCCGAGCTCCTGCAGCAGGAGCTGGACACTGAACATTTAACTCTTGATTCTTATCTCCGTATCATCGACGGCAAAACCGCCAACCTCTTCGCCCTCGCCGCCGAACTCGGCAACCCCGCCCTCCGCGACTACGGCCTCCACTACGGGCGCCTCTTCCAGCTGCGCGACGACCTCGCCGACGGCGAAGCCACACCCTTCACCGAGGAACTCATCCGCCAGGAAGAAAAAATATTGCAAGAAATCAATAAATAATGATACAAAATAAAAAAACAACAACCATCATGAAGAAGATCCTTATCGCAGCCATCGCCCTCCTCATGGGCACAAGCCTCTGGGCCCAGAACGCCAAGTTACCCGCCAACATCACCCTCAAGGCCCTCGACGGCCAGAGCGTCCAGTCGTCCGTCATCCAGAACGACGGCAAGCCCGTCATCATCTCCTTCTGGGCCACCTGGTGCAAACCCTGCAACCGCGAGCTCAACAACATCAAGGAAGTCTACGAAGAGTGGCAGCAGGAGACCGGCGTCAAAATCGTCGCCATCTCCATCGACGACGCCCGCAGCGCCGCCCGCGTCAAACCCCACGCCGAGGGCAACGACTGGCCCTACGAAATCTACCTCGACCAGAACTCCGACCTCAAGCGCGCCATGGGCGTGGTCAACGTCCCCCACACCTTCATCCTCAACGGTGAGGGCGAAATTGTCTGGCAGCACACCGGCTACCAGGACGGCGGCGAAGACGAAGTCATCGAACAGGTCCGCCAACTGTTAAAATAATTGTTAAAATAAACCCTTCCCCTCCGGCCCCCCTCCGGTCCCCCTCCGCTCCCCCTCCTACCCAACCCGAAAAAATTGCGAAGCGGATGCGGCGGGGATGCAAAGAGCACCCGGACCGCATAGAGCCAAAAGACATATTAAACCCATGAAAAGACTGAAAATCACCATTCCACTGCTGTTCTGCCTCCTGAGCGCCACCGTGCATGCCCAGGGCATCCTCGGAGGGCATGTGACAGGCAACGTGCAGGCTGACGCGCAGTTATGCCGCGCCGACAGCGTCATCGGAGCAGAAGCCGTAGAGGAAATCATGCGCATGAACGCCCGCGCCGACATTCTCTACACCAACGGCGACTTCAGCGCCGGCCTTCGCTTCGAGATGTACCAGAACCCCCTGCTCGGCTTCGACCCGCGTTACAAAGGACAGGGACTGGCCAACTACTTCGTGGCCTACAACACCAAACGCCTGAGCGTCACCGCCGGTAACTTCTACGAGCAGTTCGGCAGCGGCATGATACTCCGCACCTATGAGGACCGCTATCTCGGACTCGACAACTCGCTTCTGGGCCTCAACCTGACCTTCCGCCCCTGGGACGGCGTCACCCTCAAGGCACTGGCCGGCAAGCAGCGCTATTTCTGGGACTATGGCGAGGGCCTGGTGCGCGGCATCGACGGCGAGGTAAACTTCAACAGCATCATCAAGTCGATGCAGGACAGCAAGTTCCGCGCCACCGTCGGCGCCGGATTCGTCAGCAAATACCAGCCCGACGAAACCATCACCCTACTGGACGACCCCGAGTACAAACTGGTGCTGCCCAAAAACGTCGGCGCCGCCTCGGTGAGGGCCGACCTGGGCTACGGCGGATGGAGCCTGCAGGCCGAATATGCCCGCAAAGGACAGGACCCCTGGACATACAACGACTACATCTACCGTGAAGGTGAGGCTATTATGCTGAACCTGGGCTATTCGCAGCGCGGCTTCAGCGCTGGCATCCAAGCCAAACGCATCGACAACATGGGCTTCAAATCCATGCGCGGCGTGAGCGGTGAGATGCTGTTTATCAACTATCTGCCCGCCATCACGAAGAACCACACCTACGCCTTCCTTGCCATGTACCCCTATGCCACGCAGGTCAACGGCGAACAGGGTCTGCAGGGCGACGTGATGTGGAAAATCAAGAAAGGCACCCTGCTGGGTGGCAAATACGGCACCGACCTGCACATCAACAGCTCGGTGGTCACCGGACTGGTCACCGACAGCATCGGTGGACGCGGCACTGAGGGCTATACCGTCAAAGGCGGCGTGGGCGATCTCTACTACGGCGACGTCTCGATAGAAGTGTCGCGCAAACTGAGCAAGAGCGTCAAAGCAGCGCTCACCTACGCCTACCAGGTCTTCAACCCCAAGGTGGAAAACGAAATCGGCCCCCTGCACCACAACAACATAGTGATTGCCGACGTGTCGTGGAAAGTCAACAAGAAACACTCCCTGCGTTTCGAGACCGAATGGTTGGGCAGCGACAGCCACTACGACGCCTCGGAACCCGCCCCCGACATGCGGGCCGGCGACTGGCTGATGGGCCTGGTGGAGTGGAATATCGGCACCCACTGGTTCGTCACGGCCAGCGACCAATACGCCTACCGCGACGGCGTGGGCAACTACCCCAGCGTCAACGTCGGCTACACCCACGGCGCCACACGTCTGCAACTGGGCTACGGCAAACAGCGCAAAGGCATCATCTGCATTGGCGGCGTCTGCCGTCCCGTGCCGGCCAGCAACGGTCTCACCTTCAGTTTAACCACTAGCTTCTGACGATTTATGAAAAAGATATTGATAGCATTGATGGGCGTGATGGGGTTGATGAGCCTGATGGGCTGCGACAAGATAGAGCCGGATGCAAATGGTCGCTATGCCGTCTTCGCCGGCAGCGCCGCCACCTGGACCGACGGCACCCCAATAGCCAACCCCGTGCAGCATGCCTACGTGGAGAAATACACCGGACCAATATGCAACAACTGCCCCGATGCCGACCGCACGCTGGAAGCCGCCCACACGCAATTTGGCGACACACTGGTGCTGGTATCGGTCAACTCCAAGGACAACACCCTCGGCTCCCCCGGTCCCGACAGTCCCGACATGCGCACCGAAGACGGCGCCATCTGGGAGGATTTCTGGAACATCCAGAGTATCCCCGCGGCCTATATCAACCGCAGCGGGTCGGTCTACACCAGTTCGATGGCCGACATCAGCGCCGGCATCCGTACCGCCATCAACGAAAGTCCGGTGGTAGCCCTGGAAGGGTCGGTGAGCGGCAGCTCAGAAATCAGCGTCGACGTGAACCTACAGTTTATTCAAGCCTACACCAATCCGGTCACCCTGACTCTGGTGCTGACGCAGGACTCGCTCCGCTACTTCCAGCTGGACGGCACACAGCCCGTAACCGACTATGTCCACAACCACATGCTACGCGATGTCATCACCGATGTGTGGGGCGCCGACATCGAGTGCACCGGTGCCGTAGGCGAATGCCGCAAAGCCACCTTCCGGTTCACCCTGCCCGACGGAATGGAGTATTGGCATGTGGTGGCTCTGGTAAGCGACAAAGAGAGCCGGCGTGTGCTGAACAGCGTACAATGTAACTGAACATGAATAAACGAATTCTGGGGCTGGCATTGCCCAACATCATCACCAACATCACCGTGCCGCTGCTCGGCATGGTAGATATGGCGATTGTGGGGCATCTCTCGGGCGACCACATCGGCGCCATAGCCATCGGCACCCAGATATTCAACCTCATCTACTGGAACTTCGGCTTCCTGCGCATGGGCACCAGCGGCTTCACGGCCCAGGCCTTCGGCGCCGAGCGGTGGGACGAGACCCTGAAGATACTCATACGCGCCTGCGCCGTCGCACTGTCCATCGCCCTACTGCTCATCGCCCTCCAATGGCCTATCTCGCTGGCGGTGCCCCATATCTTCGAAGGCAGCAACCATGTGCTCTCGCTGGCGCTGACCTACTTCTTCGTGCGCATCTGGGCCGCCCCCGCCACGCTGGGGCTCTACGCCATCAAAGGCTGGTTCATCGGCATGCAGGACTCGAAAACACCCATGTGGATTGCCATCGCCCTCAACTGCGTCAACATTCTGGCCTCGCTGCTTTTTGTTCTGGTGCTGCATTGGGACATCTTTGGAGTGGCCTTGGGCACCGTTGTCGCCAACTATTCAGGGCTCACTCTTGGCATCATCTTCCTGCGCCGCCGTATGCACCGAGACCACAATCTCGCCTCCCTCAACATCAAACGCTCCACTCTGAAAGAAGCGCTGCACTGGAAAGACATGATCCGCTTTTTCAAGGTCAACGGCGACATCTTCCTGCGCACACTCTGCCTCGCCACCGTGTTCACCTTCATCACCGCTGCCTCGTCGCACATCAGTGATGAGATATTGGCCGTCGACGCACTCCTGCTGCAATTCTTCACTCTCTTCAGCTATATCATGGACGGCTTCGCCTATGCCGGCGAGAGTCTTGTGGGACGCCATATCGGAGCCCACCAGCAACGTCACCTGAAACTGGCCGTGCGACTGCTTATCATCTGGGGTCTGGCGCTGACGCTAGTATTCACCGGGCTCTACGCCGCTTTCGGCACTCAATTCCTCCATATCTTTACCGACAAGCAAGAGATCATCGCCGCCGCCGGAGAATACATGACCTGGGTGCTTGTCATCCCCATCTGCGGCTTTGCGGCATTCCTCTTCGACGGCATCTTCATCGGTGCCACCGCCACACGCACCATGCGCAACGCCATGTTCGTGGCCACGGCGGCCTTCTTTGCCGTCTACTATGGGCTGAAATACCATTACACCTCTACCCTCTCACCCCACACTTGGAACAACATTTTGTGGTTGGCCTTTATGGTCTTCCTCACCCTGCGCGGCCTGCTTCAGGCCCTGCGTGTGAGGAAAGACATCTACTCGCAAGCACAATGAAGAAACTGATGTTTATAATGTTGCTGATGGCTGCGATACCTGCGTCGTCGCAGTATACCGGCTTTTATGAACGATGGGGCACAGTGGTCAATGCCGAAACAGGAAAGCCGCTGCCTGGTGCCATTGTGACCAATCTCAGAAGTAGCGTACAAACCGACAGCGACGGTCGCTACACAATAACATATCACACATACGACAGCGACCTTCGTCTGTATGTATCCCATCAGGGCTACATCACCGATACATTTAGCACCGCCCCCGAACTTGTACGCCTGAGACCATTACCTAAAAACTCCATACAGACACAGAACAACAGCAATTACCACAAGAATTCCCAGGCATCCAAGACACCCAAAGAGCGACCCACGGTGGCCGTGGTGCTTAGCGGGGGGGGAGCAAAAGGAGTGGCTCACATTGCAGCACTCCGCGCCATCGAAGAAGCAGGCATACCCATCGACATCGTTTGTGGCACCAGCATTGGCTCTCTAGTCGGCGGACTCTACTGCATTGGCTACAGCACTGATTATCTCGACTCGTTGGTACGCACCCAGGATTGGACCGCGCTGCTCAGCGACCGCACCGACCCTGCCGAACTCACCCTGCGTCAACGTCAGGAGCAAAACACCTATGCGCTCATTCGTGGACTCAATCTCAATGCACTCTACAGAAAGAATAACCTTAATTCAGACAATTCCGTCCCCCAACAGGGCGGTCTCATTCGCGGACGCAACCTTAATCGCCTCTTCCGTCGCCTGTGCGCGCAATACCTTGACTCCATATCCTTCGACAGCTTGCCGATACGCTTTGCCTGTGTCGCAACCGACCTTGTCACAAACAACGAGGTTGACTTCCACAGCGGATACCTCATCCAAGCCATGCGCGCCTCCATGTCCATCCCCGGCGTCTTCACTCCGGTGCGGATGGGCGACAGCGTCCTCGTCGACGGAGGTCTGAGCAACAACTATCCCGCCGACCTCGCCCGTCGCATGGGTGCCGATATCATCATCGGCGTCACCGTACAGGGCGACCCCCTCACCGCCAACGACATCCGCGACGCAACCACTGTACTCAGCCAGATTATCGACATCAATACCAAGCGGAAATACGACGACAACGTGGAGTTGAGCGACATCTTTATGAAGGTCGATGTCCACGGCTATAGTGCCGCCAGCTTCACCTCATCCGCCATCGACACGCTCATGCGGCGTGGCGCCGAGGAAGCCGCGCTTCACCGCGACGACCTCCTCGCACTCAGCGCACGAATCAATGGCTCTACCCACTCCGACGATACCAAAAGGCAATCTTCACAAAACAGCGCCGACATTGGTTATACCCACACTCCTTCCGGCACCGCGAAATCCGCCCCCACAACACGCCCACAACCCACACGACATGTTGCGAGCAATCCCATCGCCAGCGTCGGCTTCCGCTTTGACACCGAAGAGATGGGCGCCCTCATCGTAGGAGTGAAACTGCCCATCCACACCTTCATCCCCATGGGCATCGGAGCCACCTTGCGGCTGGGCAAGCAACTCGTGGCCTCGGTCGAACACACCTTCCTGCCTCGCAGTTTCACATCCCCCACCCTTTCCTACACATTTGGACGCCACGATCTTGATGTCTACAGCCACGGAGAACGCCGGTACAACGTCAAATACCGCCGCCATACGGCCGATTTCTCCCCATACAACTTCCGCATCAAGAACCTCAGTATGCAGGCCGGTCTGCAGTGGGACTATTTCAACTTCTACGGGCAGCTACTCTCCTCCATGTCCGACAGCATTCACCTGACCGACAACCATTACTTCGCCTATCACGCCACCGTTGACCTCAACACCGAGAACCACTGGTACTTCCCCTCCCAAGGTACACGGCTCCATCTTGCCATGGCCTACCGTACCGATAACCTCGTCGGCTACCGCGACGGCATCGGCATCACCGACATCAACTCCCACTGGCGCGTCAACCTCACGCCGCTACCCAACCTCACCGTACAGCCCATGCTCTACGGCCGCTTCGTGCTTTCCGACCGCGAAATACCGACACCCTACATCAACGCCATCGGTGGCGAATGGTTTGCACACAACCTCGACCAACTGATGCCCTTCGCTGGCATCGGCAACGTGGAGTATGTTGAACGACTCCTTGTCGCGGCACAGTTACAGCTGCAACTGCACATTATGAAGAACCACTACATCCTTATGCGTGCCGCCACGGCCATCCACAGCGACCAATTCAACGGGCTTTTCTCGGTGCCGTCAATTGTCGGCGCACAGTTGGGCTACAGCTACCACACCTTCTTCGGCCCCATCGACCTGCGTCTCGGCTACAGCAACCACACGCGTGAAGCGTACTTCTTCATCAACCTCGGCCACAGATTCTGACCCTAATATCACGCCACACATGTCCATTCGACCCGCCACCCCTGCCGACATCGGCACCATAATGCAGATGTACGCCCATTCACGCTCCCTTATGCGTGCCGCGGGAAATCAGTGTCAGTGGGTCGGCTACCCCACCGAGGACGATGTGCGGGCCGACATCGACAGCCATGTCTCATACTTCATCGAGCATGACAGCAAGCCTGCCGGCACCTTCGCCCTTGTACCCGGCATCGAACCCACCTACGGCGTCATCGCCCACGGCCGCTGGATTGACACCCTCACGCCCTATGCCACCCTCCATCGGCTGGCCAAGACCCCAGAAGGATGTCATATTGCTGACACAGCCTTCTCATACTCCAAAGCACACTGCGACCACATGCGGGTCGACACCCATGCCGACAACACCGCCATGCGGGCCATCCTGGCAAAAGAGGGCTTCGTCCACTGTGGCACGGTCTTCATGGACGATGGCTCCCCACGCCTAGCCTACGAATGGTGGCGCTACGACCAGGTTCCACAAGACCTTAAAGACTATGTCGAAACCGCCATCCTGCCCCGCTACGACCACTTTGACACTGCCCACCGCCGCGACCATGCCCGCCGGGTGATAGCACGTGCTATGATGCTACAGCCTACAGCGCTGGTCTACACCGCTGCCGCCATGCACGACCTCGGTCTCGCCGAGGGACGCGAGCAGCACCACCTGGTCTCCGGGCGCATCATCCGCGCAACCGACGAGCTATACCGCTGGTTCTCGGATGCCGAGATTGAGCTGATTGCGCAGGCTGCCGAAGATCACCGTGCCTCCGCCACCACACCTCCACGCTCCGAGCTGGGCTGCATCATTGCGGAAGCCGACCGCGACGTGGAGCCCGAAACCATCGTGCGACGCACCGTGGAATACGGCCTGAGCCACTACCCCTCCCTCGACCGCGAAGGCCACTGGGCACGCACGCTGCAGCATCTGGATGAGAAATATTCTGCACACGGATACATCAAACTATGGCTTCCCGACTCGCCCAACGCAGAGCCTCTGGAAGAACTACGCAGCCTGATTACCGACACCGCACGCCTGCGCAGCCTGTTTGACAACATAATGGAAACCTCATGGACATCGCGCTAATCATCATAGCATTCCTCCTCCTCGCCACCGGCATCGCCGGAGCCGTCATCCCGGGACTTCCCGGACCGCCCATCGGCTGGGCCGGACTTCTTCTGGCATTCCTCTCCCCTCTTGCCGAAATCAGCACCCCTATGCTCATCGTCACCGCTGTACTGGCCGCTGCCATCACCGTCCTCGACTACGTCATTCCCTCCCTGGCAACCAAACGGTTCAAGGGCTCCAAATACGGCGTCTGGGGATGTAACATCGGGCTCGTCATCTCGCTCCTCGGCCTCCCCTTCGGTCCAGGAGGGCTGTTGGGCATCGTCTTCTGGCCATTTATCGGCGCCTTCGTGGGCGAATACATCAACTCTCGCGACACGCACGATTCTCTGCGCGCCGCCTTCGGCTCTTTCCTTGGACTCCTCACCGGAACCCTACTCAAACTGGTCTATTGTATTGTGCTTCTCATAGTGGTCATTATAGCGCTTTTTTAAACGCCACTACTCCACTCCTTCCAAGCTCATCAGGGAACGGACAGGCGCGACCGACTCCAATACCTTGCGGCCGCCCAGAGCGGGCAATTCAACCAAAAACACAAACTCCTTGACCACCACGCGGCGACCCTCAATCACCTCGCCATTGAGCGCTTGGGAAATACCCAGAGCTGTGCCACCGGTAGCCAGCAGGTCGTCGAGTAGCGTCAACTCAATCCTGTCGTCCGTCACCGTACAGGCCGCCAAGTCGCTGCGGCGGTAGAACACCTCGTCGCTGCCGTACTCCTTCTCGATGCACACCTTCACCAAATCGCCCTCGGCATGCGGCAACTTGCCCTTCTTGCGGATGGGCACTATGGTGTCCACCTTCTGCGAAGAGCAGAGCAGCGGGGCGGCGAAGAGGAATCCACGAGCCTCGACGGTGGCTACATTGGGCGCCGTACAGCAGCGTTCAATCTCGCGTATAGCCTCGGCGAAGGCCTTCTTGTCCTGCAAGAATGGCAGCACATCGATAAAGTCAATCCCGGGCTTGGGAAAATCGGGATAATGCTTGATAACTTCTTCGAACATATCTTTATTCTTCATTATTTACAATGCCCATATCAACAATCCTCCGCAGATCACCACTCCCGTGATGAGCAGGTCAATCAGACAGTAGCCCATGATGTCTTTGGCGTCGAGCTTGGCGATGGCCAGTGCCGGCAAGGCCCAGAAAGGCTGTATGAGGTTGGTCCATGCATCACCCCAGGCGATGGCGGTGCCCGTCAGCCCCGGGTCTACCCCGAGGTCGGCGCCTGCGGTGAACATGATGGGCGCCTGGATGGCCCAGTGGCCTCCGCCCGAAGGCACAAAGAGATTCAGCACCGCAGCGCAGAGGAAGGTGAGCAGCGGATAGGTAACCGGCGTGCTGATGCTTATGCAGCCCTCGGCAAGCACATTGCCCAGACTCACTCCGCTGGCACCGATACCGGTAATGATGCCCATGATACCCGCATAGAACGGGAACTGCAAGATGATGCCCGCAGCACCTGTGGCCGCCTTGCCGAAGGCACGGACATAGGCCACCGGCGTGCCATGCAGCAGCAGGCCCATCGAAAGGAAAAGCATGATGACAGCGCCGAGGTCGAGGGTACCGCCACGGAATCCAAGCCGTAGCACCAGGTAGGCCAGTAACAACAGCCCTATCATCCACGACAGCACACGGCTGTGCTCCATTCTCTGTGCCGGAGTCCTTTCACTTACCACTTCACGCTTACCACTTACCGATTCCTCCTCCAGCAACGCCGGGTCCACCGTCATCGCCCCTTGCTTGGGGTGCATCAGGGTGTTGGCCACGGTGATGCCCACGATGACCAGCAGCACCATCACCAAGTTGTGCGGGTCCAGTATCGTCTCGCTCACCGGCACCGGCTCCACCAGGGCACCGTTGGTAGCTTTGGTCAGCGCCTCACCCGGCGTGGCCATAGTCAGCGGTATGGAGCCCGACAGTCCGGCATGCCACACCACGAAGCCGCTATAGGCCGAGGCTATCAGAAGACGGTAGTCGATGCCCTGCAGTTGGCGCGCAATCTCCTTGGCGAAGATGACACCCACGATGAGGCCGAAGCCCCAGTTGAGCCAGCAGGCCAATGCCGACACCACCGTCACCAAGGCGATGGCACCTGGCGCACTCTTCGGCACCCGTGCCAACGCCGTAATGCCGCGCTTCACCGCTGGCGCTGCCGCCAGCGCCGAGCCACAAACCAGCACCAGTGCCATCTGCATGGCGAAAGCCAGGAGATTCCACACGCCCCCGCCCCAGTGCTCCACCACCTCGAGGGGCGTCTGATGGCATACAGGCATCGCCACCACCGCCGCCACGAAGGTTAGCAGGATGGCGAAGATGAACGGCTCGGGGAGCCACCGCTGCACCAGTCGGACACAAAACTTAATCATATTACCAGCCCATCAGGGCGCGAATCTTGTTAGGGATATCGGTATTCTGCTGTATGCCGCTGAAGCGCTCGGCGCCAGGGCCGTAGGCGAAGACAGGCACCATGCAGCCCGTGTGGTTGCCCCAGTGGAAGCGGAAGTTGTTGATACCCTCCTCGATGTCGCCGTCGGGCAGCGTAAGGCCGCCGGTCTCATGGTCGGCGGTGACCACCACCAGCGTGTTGCCGTCCTGCTCGGCCCAGTCGAGCACGGCATGCAGCATCTGCTCGAAGTCGGCCAACTCGGCACGCAGGTAGAGCGAGTCGTTGTTGTGGCAGGCCCAGTCAATCTGCGAGCCCTCGATCATCATGGTGAAGCCCTTGGGGTTACGGTTCAGCATCTCGATAGCTTTCATCGACGCCGGACGCAGCACATCGCCGCGGTCGGGTTCCGTCAGCGGGTCGCCCTCATAGAGCAGCGCTACCATGCGGTCGCCCGTGAAGGCCAGCATCGAGTCGAAGTTATAGACCACGCTGTAGCCACGCTTAGCCAGAGTGTCGAGCGGAGCCAGACCGTCCGTACGGTTCTCCGGGAGGAAAAACTTGGCACCGCCACCAATCATCACACTATGCTGGCACTGTGCCAGTTGCAGACTCAGAGTGTCGTACATCTTGCGATACGGCACATGCCCGTAGGTCGAAGCCGGAGTGGCATCCATGCAGTCGCTCGTCACCACAAAGCCCGTGCTCTTGCCCGCCGCGATAGCATCGTCGAAAATGGTGCGATGACGCGTCGAATCGGGAGCCCAGTTCACATGGTAGTTCTCCACCTTTTGGCCTGTCGTCAAGGCAGTTCCGCCCGCCGACGAGTCGGTGCGGTACTTGTTGAGCGAATAGGTGCGTGAGAATCCCGTCACCGGGAAGCGGAGGAAGGCGCTGTTGTCGCCCTTCTCGGCCACCACCGACGAATAGACCTGCGCCACGCCCATGCCGTCGCCCACAATCAGGATGACATTCTTAGGGGTCTCCGTGCGTTTGCCGCTGCATCCGGCAACTATCAGCGCAACACACGCAAACAGAATCATTATGGCTTTTTTCATATCAAAAATGTTTATAATCTACTTTTTTGCAAAATTACATAAAAAAGAGGTACCGAAAAAAAGAATTTTTACCACCCTTCCGGTCCGGTTCCCCTCCGGTTCCGGTCCGGTCCCCCTCCGCTCCCGCTCCTATCAAAACCGACCGAAATGTGGAGGGGATGTGGAGAGGAAGTGGTGCGGATAGCGTTCAATCCCCTTTTAGGAGCGGAAGTATCTGTTGTTCAAAGATATCGCGGCGCACGATTCGATAGTGGGGGTCGTAGGCGGCCTTGAAGGCGTCGCTGTGGCGCATGACGAACTTGGGGTCGGGCGTGGGCAAACCCTCGGCACTGCAGAGCACAGCACGTGTCAGTTCGCGCACACTGAGGCGGCCGTCCTTGACAGCCTTCAGGTTGACGCGCACAAAGTTGCTGTCGCATAGCGTGTATTCAAACAGTGGGAACAATGCTGTCTCGGCCATGGCGTCGACCTCCTTCTGGATATATCCGGCACAGCTGGCCGAGTCGGTGATGAGGTGGCCGGGACCATAAAGGTCTTGGAACACCAGCTTGTAGAGGTCGGTAGGCTCGGCCTCGGGGTACTGCTCGGCGTAGGCTATCAGAGCGTCGGCACAAGGCACCTCGGCGATGGAGTCGATGGGCGCATTAGGTGCATTACACGAACTCAATAACCAATAACCAATAACCAATAACCAAAAATAGCGTCTCATTTCTGTGTGTGTTTTACGATTAATATGCTCAGTTCCCACAGCAGGTAGATGGGCACCGATACCAGTGCCAGCGTGAAGGGGTCGCCGGTGGGAGTGATGATGGCACCGAGGATGACGATGACCACGATGGCATGGCGGCGGTATTTCTTCATGAAGTCGGCCTTGAGCACCCCTATCTTGGCCAGCAGCCAGCAGAGCACCGGCAGCTCGAACACCACGCCCAGCACCAAGCTCATAACTCCCAGCACGGAGATATAGCTCGACAGCGTGATGGTATTTGCCACCTCGGTGCTAACCTGATAGCCGCCGAGGAAGCGGACGGTGAAGGGGAAGATGACGAAGTAGTTGAGTGCCACCCCTGCTAGGAAGAGCAGGTAGCCGCATCCTACTGCGCGCACCGCCAGCCTCCGTTCGGTCTGGTAGAGACCAGGCGACACGAAGGCAAACATCTGATAGAGGATGTAGGGCGACACCACCAACAGACCTGCCCATAGGGCCACCCTCATGTGGGTGAGGAACTGCTGCGTGAGTTCTACATTTATAAGCCGCATACCATCGGGCTTGGGATGCATCACCACGGCGAAAAGCTGTTCCTTGAAGCAGAAACAAGCCACTGCGGCAACAACCGAAGCCACCAGCACATACCAGATGCGCCGCCGCAACTCATCAAGATGTTCCCAGAAGGTCACTCCTCTTTCTTCTCATCGTCGGGAACGCCATTCGCTCCATTTCGGTCGCGGTCAGTGTCTTCGACACCGTTCACACCGTCCTTGAAGCTCTTGACACCTTTGCCGAGGCCTTTCATCAGCTCGGGAATCTTCTTGCCGCCGAAGAGCAGCAGCACTACGAGGACGATGATGATAATCTCCCAGGTTCCTAAGAATAACAGTTTCATTTTTTTATCTTTTTAATATTTCCTTTTTCGTCTTGTTCCAATTCCTTACCGTTTTTATAGACATGCGTTTTGAGGCTATCCCTTTTTACTTCCCATTCTCTTATTACCCCCCCTCCAGATCTACCTCCAAATAGCACTATTCCGATGAGCGCCAAAATACATACAAGGATTTCCAAAAACGTCTTACCAACGAGTCTTTCTATCGGTTGTTGGTATAATAGCACAACTATTAAGACGAGCGTAAGTATAAATCCGATGATGTATCCGCGGATTATGCGGTTTTTCAAAGGTTTCATACCAACGAGTCTTTCAGCGTGTTGGTGTAGTCCTCAATCATGCGCATCTTATCGGGTATTTTGATACTCTGCGGGCAGTGCGTGAGGCACTCGCCGCAGCCTATGCAGTGGTCGGCCTGGCGCAGCCGCTCGATGCTCTTGTCATAAGTGGTGAGGAACGCACGGCGGGCGCGACGGAACTCTTTCTGCTCCACGGTGCCTTCGGTAGCTATATTGCCCTCGCCGAGGCTCTTGTTGTAGAACGCGAAGATGCCGGGGATGTCCAGACCGTATGGGCACGGCATGCAGTACTGGCAGGCGGTGCAGGGTATGGCAGGATAGTGGGCGAACTCGTCGGCCACACGCTCCAGCAGTTTCATCTGGTCCTCGGCCAGGGGCGTCATGGGGCAGTGTGTGCGCACGTTGTCTTCCACATGCTCCATGTTGCTCATGCCGCTGAGCGAGGTCATGATGCGGGGGAACATGCCGAGATAGCGGAAGGCCCACGAAGCAAGGCTGCGCTCGGGCTCGCGCTCCTTGAGCTGACGGGCTATCTGCTCGTTCAGCGTCGCCAGGCGGCCACCCAGCACAGGCTCCATGATGACGATGGGTATCTCTCGCTTGTCGAGCTCGGTATACAGGTGCTCGGCGTTGACGTTCTCGGGCTCTATCTCGTGGGCGTAGCGCCAGTCGACATAGTTCATCTGTATCTGTGCGAAGTCCCAGTGGTATTTGTCGGTCCACGCCACCACCTTGTCGAACTCCGACTGCTCGCCATGGAACGACCAGCCGAGGTTGCGTATGCGGCCTTTCTCGCGCTCTTCCATCAGGAAGTCGAGCATGCCGTTGTCGACGAAGCGCATCTCGAAGTTGCTCTTGCCGTTCTCGTCCACGCCGCCGAAGGAGTGCAGCAGGTAGTAGTCGATATAGTCCACGCCCAGTTCCTCGAAGCTCTGCTCGTACATCTTTAGGCTGGCCTCGCGCGTCCAGGTGCGGAAGTTCGAGAGCTTGGTGGCCACGAGCCACTTGTCTCTCGGATGGCGGTTCAGGGCTATGCCCGTGGCAGTCTCCGACATGCCGCGCATGTAGACGGGGGCGGTGTCGTAGTAGTTCACACCGTGCTCCATGGCGTAGTCCACCATGCGGTTGATGAGCTCCTGGTCGAGCTTGGCATCGGGGTTGTCGCGCAGGCTGCCGCCGCCCTCCACGGGCAGACGCATCATGCCGAAGCCCAGCAGGCTCACCTGCTGCCCATGCTTGTCGGTGCGGTAGGTCATCTGCCCTTCCGGCACCTCGCCAGCGGCAAAGCCTTCGCTCTTCACGGCGTTGGGGTTGTCGCACCCCACGGCCAACGCAGCTCCCGCAGCCACGCCACCGGCCAGTCCTTTCAAAAACGTTCTTCTGTCCATAAGTTTTATTTTAACGGCGAATTATGCGAATTAAACGAATATATCTCTGACGATTTTGGCCAATTACTCGAATTGACATACGTAGCCTTCGCCAAATTCGTCTAATTCGCCGTTCTTGATTATCTCTTGTTCATCTGCTCTTCAAGCTCTTTGCGCTTCTTGGCGCTGAACCACAGGCCATACACCTCGCTGACGTTGTTGGCAGTGGTGAAGGCGTTGATCTGTTCCTGCTTCATCCAGGCCATCAGGCTGCTGAAGTCGTCCTTGTTGAGCAGCACCTCGAGTTCGATGCTCTTCTCGCCCGAGTAGCCGCCGATAACCTCGTAGAGGGTGCAGCCGCGGTGCAGCTTGTCAGTGATGTAGTGGCGTATGCGCTCGTAGTCTTTCGACACGATGCACACTCTCTTGCGGCGGTTGAGCGAGGCGGTGAAGTAGTCGACCACCAAGCCGTTGATCCAGGTGCCGATAAGGCCGATGATGACCATGCGGAAGGGGTTGATGAAGAAGGCGGTGCAGCAGATGACGGCGCCGGCGATGCTTACCGAGGTGCCGATGTCGAAGTGCAGGTATTTGTTGACAATCTTGGCCAGAATGTCGAGGCCGCCGGTCGAGGCGTTGATGCTGAACATGAGTGCTTGGGCCGCCGAGAGGAGCAGCACGAAGCAGCAGAGGTCGAGCCAGGGGTCGCCCATGACCGACGGGGTGCCGGTGACGGGGTTGGGGTTGGCGATGTTCTGCCAGGGGAAGACGGCGTCCCAGAAATTGGTCAACGGACCGAGGATGAGGGCGGTGTAGACGGTTTTGGCACCAAACTCCTTGTTGATTAAGAGGAAGGCCAAGATGAGCAGCACAATGTTGATGCCCATAATCCAGTTGCCGAGGTTGCCGCCGAAGATGTTGACCAGCACGATGCTCAGACCTGAGATGGTGCCGATAATTAGCTTGCTGGGAACCAAGAAGTAATATACGGCCGCAGCGGTGACGGCCATGCCGAGGGTCATGATGACCAACTCTTTCCAGAATTTGAAGGTGCCCATGTACTTGAAGAAGTCGATGAGCGTGTTTTTGATGTTGAAACTCATGTTGCTATTAGTTTTTTATGTGTGTTTGTTATTTTTCAGTGTGTAGTTCGCGTCCCTCAACATAGATAGCAGTCACGGG
>JAEEGH010005630.1_pt1 | contig 31312 bp, 26 predicted proteins | sample 9134181 | NCBI WGS metagenome assembly JAEEGH01 (sample SAMN16246544, study PRJNA631951) | gut metagenome | biome: gut microbiome; feature: rumen; material: DP-attached | host: Bos | place: Iran: Karaj | collected 2018-10
ACTATGCGGTGCTTAAGGATATGAAGATCGGAGACATCTCCGCTCCGTTCGAGAGCCAGGACAACGAGGGAAGAGGCCAGACCATCTTCAAGATCATCCGTCTGGAGGAAATCATCCCGTCCCATACTGCAAACGTTGACCAGGACTTTGTGGTAATCCAGAATTTCGCCCAGAACCTCAAGCAGCAGGAAGCCCTGAAGAATTTCGTCGAGGAAAAGCAGAAGACCACCTTCATCCGCATCGACGATATGTATAAGGATTGCCCGTTCGAGAGCAAGGGCTGGGTAAAGGAAGCCAAATAGGGGGAATAACCCGATATGTTTTCCGGAAGAGTCATAAGCGCAATCCGTAAGGGCAGGGGAGTAACCCTCTGCATGCTCTTCCTTTTACTCGCGGTTTTCACAGGCAGCAAGGCCGCTGCCCAGGACTATGAGGACCGCGACAGCCTTGTCCGCCTGATTGAGGCCAAGTCCATCAAGCTCACCGATATAGACGGCGCTCCTTTCAGGATTGTGAAGGGCCCCGCCCGCTTCCTCCACAATAACACTTACCTTCTGTGCGACAGTGCCGCCTGGGATGTGAACGCCAACGTCATAGACGTTATGGGCCACGTCCAGATCATCCAGCAGGACACTTATCTGGTCAGCGATTTTGCCACCTATCTGGCCAATGACAACATTGTCCAGTTCCGCGGTACGGTGGTCAAGCTCTACAACAAGAAGGGAGATCAGCTCAAGACCCGCTTCCTGGACTACAACACAGCAGACAGTGTGGCCACCTTCTACAACGGAGGAGCGATGCGCTCCGCCAAGGGCGACATCGTTGAAGGCCTTGAAGGAATCTATGATTCAGCCGAGAGGATGTTCATGTTCAACGACGACGTGAACATGTATTCGGACTCCATCTTCCTGAAGTCCGAGATGGTGGAATACCATTCCGCCCAGGAAGTTGCGATATTCAGTGAGAACACCGTTGCCTGGAGAGGCCGTGACACTCTCTTCTCCAACAATATGGAGTACGCCACCAGGAGCAAGACCCTCGTCCTGAAGGCAGACAATTACATTGCCACCCAGGACCAGGAACTCTGGGCCGGCTGGATAGATTACCACCGCGAGAGCGGCAATGCGGAACTTTACGACAACGTCCAGGTAAGAGACCAGGCTCAAAGCTCCATCATCATGGGCGACAAGGGCGTCTATGTCCAGCGCCCGATGCTTCTCTATATGACGGAAAATGCCGCTGCCGGAATGTATTCCGAGGAGAAAACCGGTATCGACACCCTTACCCTTGAGCCGATCTACAAGCGTGATACACTGTTCATTGCAGGAGACACCCTGAAGATGTGGCAGGTCCCGATGAACCAGATAGACAGCAGCGAGGTGGCCCAGGCCCGCCAGCGCAGACAACTGGCCGACACCGATCCGATGGACGAGATCAACCGCCAGAACAAGGCTTACCTCGATGCCTACAAGCGCAACAAGGAGAACATGGGCAAGATCCTTCCTCCTCCGCCGAAGCAGAATCCCGCCAACAACCCTCAGGAAAACAATCCGGACGGAAAGCCGGAACTCAACAAGCCCGTTGATCAGGCAACCCTGGACAAGATGCTTGACCGCGACCGCCTTCTGCAAAACAAGGGCAATGATTCCACTGCAGTAGCCACAGACTCCCTGAGTATCCCGACGGATACCATAGCCCCGCCGGATACTACTGCAGTTACTTTCCTGAGCGTCCACCACAAGGTAAAGCTCTACAGAAGTGACCTCCGTGGCCGTTGCGACTCCCTGATCTACACCACGATAGACAGTATCGCCCGCTTCTACCGCAACCCTGTACTCTGGAACGAGGAAAAGACCCAGTTCACTGCAGACAGCATCCAGCTTTCCATCCGCAACAACGAGATCTACAAGGCCAACCTCATAGAAAACTCCTTTATCATTTCAAAGGAGGATTCCATCCATTTTCATCAGATCAAGAGTACGGAGATGGTTGCCTATTTCAAGGATAACGACGTTTACCGCTTCGATGCCCTGGGTGGCGTCCAGGCGATGATCTTCCTTGCAGAAAGAGACAGCGTCATCACCCTCATGAACCAGAAGGAGTGCCGCATGCTCACCGCCAAGATTGTCAACCAGACCATTGAGCGTGTCCGTTACATAGAAAACGTAAAGAGCGACGTTACTCCTACATACAAGCTTCCGCAGGAAAAGATGCGCCTCAGGGATTTCAACTGGAGAGAAGACCAGCTGATCAAATCCAGGCAGGAACTTACCACCCGCAAGGTGCATCCTTCCACAAGAGGCAAGCTTTCCCGCCAGCGCTTCCCTTCCTACAACCAGACCCGAGAATTCTTCCCGGAATCCTATAAGGAGATATTGGTTACATCCAGTTCCATTACCCAGAAGATCAGGCAGGAAGACCAGGAACGCCTGGAAAAGGAGCGCAGGGAGAAAGAGCAGCGTCAGGATCCTAACCAGCCACTTGACGAAGAGACCCGCCGCAAAGCCCTTGATGAGGAGGGCCGCCGCCAGATGGAAATGGACAAGGAAAACGACGGCCCTGTCATGATCTACAACAGGGACAACCCTAACAACCCTCAGAAGGACAAATAGAATAGCATGAAAACTAGCTCCCTCCTTAAGATATTAGCTGCAGTTTGTCTGCTTGCTGTATATTCCACTGCCAATGCCCAGTCAACCACACAGTCAAGCAAAGACCTGCTCGCCACCAACGGAGAGAAAGTTGAGACCCTCCGCAAGCTCAACCCGTTCAAGGACAAGGTAGTAAAGCAGTATGTCAAAGACAGCCTCCAGACCCTTATCAAGCGTTGCGAGGTTGTCCTCAAGGCTGCTTACATGGCTGAGGAATATGTTGCCACCCACTACGATGTTCCCGGCTGGGAGGGCTATCCAGTAAAGGAATATACCTATTATACCGGCAAGGACATCAAGACCGGCAAACCCAAGAAAGGAAGAGTCTACCTTCTTATGCCAACTGCCGAGCAGCTTGCTTACTGGACCATTTCCGCCTGCTGGAAGACCGTCCACAGCCTGGACTACCAGTACACCAACACTCTCCTTAGGTTCATCCGCTGGCAGAGTGGTGCCCAGTTTGCCGTCCGTGGTGTTGTCTATGAAGCCATGTACACTGCCGGCTACTATGAGCCTTATGTTTTCAAGGATGGCATAACAGTCTATGTTGCAGATCCAAAGATGAAGGCCGGAGACGAGCAGCTTGCCGAGTGCACGGAAGAGCAGCTTGATTTCTACCTCCATCTCAGCGACAAGGACCTCAAGCCTTACACCGGCTCCTATGCCAGGATATGCTCCACCACAAGGGAAATGTACTACAGCTGGGGCGGCACCACAGATGTTGGCGTAAGCTCCTTCCGCGAGGGACGCTCACTCAACTACCTCCCAATAATCAGGGAGCTCTACAAAAAAGCCCTCAAGTCCAAGGACAACGAGCTCATCGATGCCTGGTGCAACATTAACCTCAAGGATTATCCATATAAAGGCAGGGATTAATGATTAACGTTCTGATCATAACTATCGCGATATTCCTGGGAATCCTGGGCATCATCGGCTGTGTGCTGCCTGTCATTCCCGGCCCTCCGATCAGCTGGGCAGGTATGGTCATCCTTTACTTCTTCGGTAAGGGCACAGACTCCGCCGGAGAACCCATGTCCACCAGGCTCCTCATTATCTGGTGCATCATAACCGTTGTTGTAACCGTTCTGGACTACATAGTTCCATCATATCTCACCAAAAAATCCGGTGGCAGTACCTACGCCTCCAGGGGCGCCCTTGCAGGCCTTCTGATCGGCCTCATCTTCTTCGGCCCCCTGGGCATCATCCTCGGCCCGATGATCGGCGCCTTCCTCTGCGAGATCATCTTCGCCCGTAAAACCGCCGGACAGTCTATCGTCCCTGCCCTCGGCGCCTTTGCCGGCTTCATTTGCGGCACCGGCCTCAAGCTCATCGCCTCCGGAATGATGATGTACTACATCTTCGTCTACATCCGCTAGACACAAAGCAGATTTATATTCTTTTTGCAGATTTATTTCTCTTTGTCAACAATAATTTGTATATTTGGACGAATTATGGGCTATTGTCCTAAAAGAGGACAGCCCATCAGACAGAACAAGCAAATAATTATTAATATTTAAGTCCATGAAGATCTTAAACAAAAAGGAAGAGTATCTCGCTCCGTTTTGCGAGATAGAGCTCCTCGAAACTGAAGATTTAATTGCGGCCTCTCCGTTCTCATCAGATGATGACGTACCACCTTCTGACGATGATGACTGGGGAAGATTCTAAACATTTGGGAGGAAAAGAATATGAAAAAGTTTTTTAGCCTTTTATGTTCAGCTGCAATAGTTGCACTTTCACTGTCAGGATGTTCAAAAAATGACAACACTCCTGATGAGGCACAGGTTAGTGGCGTTCAGAAAACTGTATATTTCAAAGCCAAGACTCCAGACACAAAATCCTACTTTGGAGAGAAGGTCGATGGAAAATTTCCTACCGTTTGGACAGCTAATAACAAAGTAGCGATTTCCGCAAACCTGAAGAATTACAAGGAAGCAACAGTAACTCCTAAGGGAACAGGCAATACAGCTACGTTTAATGCCAAACTCGAGCAACCAACGGGTGCTAACCAGTTTATTTTCTATGCATTGAGCCCAGCCAGTGTGGTTGTAGGTGTTTCTGCCGACAATTCTTCCGTAACGGCAGATCTCCCTACTACTCAGTATCCTACAAATACTTCAGTAGACGAAGCCGCTCATGTTATGGCAGGTATCTCGTCTGTTTATACAGAATGGCCGGATGAGAATACAACGGTTGACCTTAAATTCTCTCATATAGCAGCATACGGAAGATTTACCTTGGAAAATTTCCCTGAAACGGTTACAATTTCCAGTGTAGATATTGAGGCCGAAACGGAAATAGTAGGACGTTATTACTTTAAGGTAACAGACAAGACATTTGATACATATACTGCTTCCAAAGTTCTTACCATTAAGACAGATAATATTGTGGCCAATAGTAACCCTGACCGCAATTTCTGGTTTGCTATTAGACCGGTTGACTTAAGGGGTACTGAACTCAAGGTTTCTGTGCATACAGACGTTGGCACTTATGTGAAGACTTTTTCTTTCCCGAATTTATCTGACTCAAATGTAGGAAATTTCATAGCTGGAAAGGTAGCCACCTTTATATTGGATATGGATGGCATTACCCCGGCTTCCGCCAGGATTTTCACCCTTGTTACAGATTACAATGAACTTCTTGAGGATACTCAGGTTATTATAGTTTCTGTTGACGAGGATCAGGCTATCAGTACAACCCAGAAGACAGGCAACAGAGCAGCTGCCAGTGTAACTAAGGAAGAAAACGGTACCGTTATCAAAGATCCGTCTCCTTCTGTTCAGGTATTCATTCTCGAACAGGGAACAAAAAGCAATACTGTAGCTTTCAATTGTATTGAGAACGAAGAACCATCAGGCCAATACATAGGAGCTAAAGGAGATGGGAACGGTATGTTGACCTATAATGAAGTTGACGGTAAAGTTTCCTACAATGTTTATCTGGAAACTGAAGTGGCTCCTGCTGGAACTATAAACTATGCGGTTCTCAAGTCTAACGCAGAAAACGGGGACTATAACTTTATGCGTTATAACCCGAACAACGGTTCTCCGATGTTCAACATGTATTTGGAAACCAGTTCTATAACGGGTAAAGTTGCTCTCTACAAACTCCAGGGTACCGGAGAGGGAGAAAAGCTTGTAGAGGCTCAGGCAAAAAATCCTGTAATTGATTATGACGCTTCTACCCAAACCGTTACGATTACTTGTCCTACTCCGGATGCAATAATTGGCTACACAACAGACGGCACAGAGCCGGGCATAAACGAGACTGGTGATGGGCCTGCTGGTACCACCCAGGTATATAACGGACCTTTCCCAATAGAAGAAACAACCACAGTCAAGGCCTTTGCTGCAGCAGAGCATATGATCTCTAGTGAAGTTGTAACCAAGGTTTGTCCGGTTGCTGTTCCAGAACCAACAGTAGAAACCATAAAAATTTCAGAAACTTGGGAAGCAAGCCTTACAGATACAGAAGGCAACAATGCCAAGTTTGTGGATGATGGAGCAGGTGTCTGGGTAGTAAACAACACTTATGGAAGGGTGGCAGCAAACAATGCTGTTCTGTCTTCATTCTACTCTCCAAAGTTTGACATGAGTAATATTACCGGAGGAACCATTTCATTCATGCACACAGGAAATGTAACGGGTACTAATTATCAGAATCTAGGTAAAGCTTATTATAGAATCAATGACGGTGAGTGGACTCAGATAACCCTCGGAAACCCTTCAAACACCTGGACTTGGATGACTGCTGTTATCAACGCTTCTGAATATGCAGGCAAGACCATCCAGTTCAAGTGGGAATTCCAGGGCAATGCTTCCAAGACCTGGGAGGTTAAGCAGTTCAAGATTACTGTTCCATCTTTATCTTCATACATCTTGGATGGCACTATAACAGGAGGCACGGCTGCATATGCTACAGAATCAGAAATCACTCAGAATGATGTTTCCTGGAAAGTCTTGGGTAATACCACCATGAGTCCTTGGAGACTTGGAGGAAAGAGCTTAACAGCAGTAGATAGGACAGTTTACAGTACTGACGCTATTGTCAATAATGTCAACAAGATCGTTATTACTCACGGAACTGCCTCCAATATTACAGTTAACTCAATGACGGTTACTGTCCACAGTTCTGCTGCCGGTGCTGAATCTGGAACTTCCGATATTGTTGCAACCTTTACCCCAACCTTTGTGGCCAACGGTGATGTTACCATTAACAAGACAGGCACTGCAAGTTGGGCTAATTGCTATTACAGAATAGTTTACAACGTTACTGTTGCTTCATCTGAATCATCCAATAGATTCGTCCAGTTCACAAAGGCTGAATTCTTCTTTGAATAACCAGAGAAAATGAATAAACTGTAAATAGTACAACTACAGTTAACAGCAAACAAGCAAACCACAAACTCGGGCAGGAATAATACTCCTGCCCGAGTTGTTTTCTGCATTGCGCTGAACTCTTCTCCTCGCTCTGCGATTCAGGATGGATTGAATATGGAATAACTGAGGACTTCAACTCAGAGGCTTTTTGATGGGAAAGGAAAGCACGCAGAGAAGGAAAGATAAGATTTAGCCGAAAAGGCAAAAGAAGACCTTAATAGCATTTGGCTTAACATACAATCTAACAATCCCATTTTCTATAGAATCAATTATGACCAATTGTATCCAAGATTAAAGAGATTAATTGCCGACAAACACATAGTTTTCCACTTAATGCAAGAAAATGGCAGAGTCTTAATTGTAAGAATCCTCCATGTAAGTGTGATTTGGCACTGTCCTGAAGTTTGTGTAAATGGTAAATCTGGAAAAAGTATAACTTTAACCAGCCAAACCAATGGAAACACAAACACTACTGATGCCAAAGAAAAAGGAAAAGTTGATCTATCCCGCAAGTACTCTCTTCCCGAAGGAGTCTTTAACGATGAATTTCTGAAACAGCTTCATACAGAATAAGATGTGGAGCGTTTTATGAACGACCTTCATGCGCAGCTCTACGAGCGTCTTCTGCAGGGTGAGATGGACGTACACCTGGGTTACAAGAAGAATGATCCGGCCGGAAACAATAGCGGCAACTCCCGTAATGGAAGTTATCCCAAGACTATCCAGACAGTCCACGGCGAACACGAAATAGAAGTGCCTCGAGACCGAAATGGCACCTTTGAACCTCTAGCCGTTCCCCGTCATGCCCATCGCGGATTCTCCCTGGAGAAACTCGTCATTTCACTGTACGCCAAGGGTATGAGCGTCTCCTCCTCTATGTCGGAGACGAGCAGCTGGCCGAGTGTACTGAAGAACAGCTTGATTTCTACCTCCACCTCACCGATAAAGACCTCAAGCCTTATACCGGCTCTTTTGCCAGAATCTGTTCCACCACCAGGGAAATGTACTACAGCTGGGGCGGCACAACAGATGTTGGCACAAGTTCCTTCCGCGAAGGAAGAAGTCTTAACTTCCTCCCAATAATAAGGGACCTCTACAAAAAAGCCCTCAACTCCAAGGACAACGAGCTCATCGATGCCTGGTGCAACATCAACCTCAAGGATTATCCATACAAAGGCAGAGATTAGATATAAACAAACCTCAAACCCAAGATCCAAAATTCAGAACCCAGAACCCAATACCCCCAAACAAGCAACTCCAACCGTAATGGTTAACATCATAATAATTACCCTGGCAATCTTCCTTGGAATCGTCGGCATCATCGGCTGCGTCCTGCCAGTCATCCCCGGCCCTCCCATCAGCTGGGCAGGCATGCTCGTCCTCTTCTTCTGGGGGCATGGCACTAACTCTTCCGGAGATCCCATGTCCACCCGCCTTCTCCTTATCTGGCTTGCCATCACCATCTTCGTTACGGTTATCGATTATATCGTCCCATCCATCCTCACCAAGAAATCCGGCGGCAGCACTTACGCCTCCAGAGGTGCCCTTGCCGGCCTTCTTATCGGCCTCATCTTCTTCGGCCCTCTTGGCATCATCCTCGGCCCGATGCTTGGCGCTTTCCTCTGCGAAATCATCTTCGCCCGCAAAACCGCTGGACAGTCCATCGTCCCTGCCCTCGGCGCCTTTGCCGGCTTCCTCTGCGGCACCGGCCTCAAGCTCATCGCCTCCGGCTTCATGCTCTACTACATCTTCGTCTACATCCGGTAACCCAACCTCCAAAGGCCGTTTTAAATCTTTTTGCTGATTTATTTCACTTTGTCAACAATAATTCGTATTAGGGCGAATTATGGGCTATTGTTCTCAAAGAGGATAGCCCCTTAGACAAAACAAGCAAATAATATTTTGGTCTATAGACCTTATTATCTAATAATCATGCACATCAACCATAATGTTTATAGAGCATAATTCTAAATATTGCTGCTAGGATTTGGATTCTTCAGCAATCATATGGCCTCTAATGGCCTTCTAAGAGGGTTTTCGCTATAACTATAATAAAAAAGAAATTTTCTCTGCGATTTTGACGGGGCGTATGGTATAAATTCGTATCTTTGACCCGTATATACGCCCAATCCAATTCAGGGCCTACTCCCTAACGAGAACAATAGACAATAATTATAAGATACGTAAAATTTAATAAAATGCAATTCAAATTCACTGACGAAAGAGAATACATTGCGCCAGTGTGCAGAGTGTATTCCGTTAACTTAGAGGGCACCATTGCTACTATGAGCTCTGGTGACGAAGTCCCGCCTACACCAGAAGAAGACTGGGGTGATTTGTAAAATTAAGGAGGAAAGAAAATGAAAAAGATTGTTAATTTCTTATGCCTGGCTGCATTCGCCACAGCAATATTTGCAAGCTGCAGCAAAAACGAATCTCCTGAAAATCTGCCGGAAACTTCCAACAAGAAAACTATCAGTTTCAGCGCAAAGACCGTTGAGACCAAGACTTATTTCGGTGACAAGACCTCTTCCGGCTATCCTACAGTATGGTCAGAGAACCAGCAGGTTAAGGTTTGCCTGAATATGAAGACCGATTCTGGTGAAAGTGCAGATGCTATCGTAACCCCTAGCGCCAGCGGAAAGACCGCATCTTTTGACGCTACCCTTACAGATGATGAAAGCGGCAGCTATACATTCTATGCTCTTAGCCCAGCTTCTGCAGCTATCAGCATTCAGACAGCCAACGAGCGTTTCAATGTCCAGTTCCCTGCAACTCAGACTCCAACTATGGGGTCTGTAGATGAAGCCGCTCACATTATGGCTGGTACATCAGAGACTTATACCGCTTGGCCGGAGAAGGCTACATTGAACTTCGCCCACATTGCAGCATACGGAAGGTTTATGCTTAAGAACTTCCCGGAAACGGTAACTATCCAGAGCATTGACCTTGCTGCCGACGAGAATATCGTAGGACGTGTATATTTCACTCCTTCAACTGGCGGTTATGAGGATCAGGCAGCTGCCAAGATTCTGACCATTAACACTTCAGCTATTTCTGCAGAAAGCAATGCCTCCAAGGTATTCTGGTTCGGAATCAAGCCTGTTGACCTTCAGGGCAAGAAGATCAAGTTTACCGTACACACTTCCGGTGGCGATTATATCAAGACAGTTACCTTCCCTTCAGGAAAGGGTAACTTCCAGGCCGGTAAGGTTGCTTCCTTCAACATCGATATGGATGGAATCACTCCTGGCACCGACAAGGTTTACACTCTTGTTACAAGCTACGACCAGCTTAATGCCAATTCAGAGGTTATCATTGTTGCCCAGGATTTTAACTATGCTATGAGTACGACTCAGCAGACTAACAACAGAGTTGCAGCTTCCGTAACCAAGGGAACAAACACCATCACAAATCCAAGCGATGCCGTACAGACATTCACTCTTGTTGCAGGTTCTGTAAGTAATACCGTTGCTTTCAAGTGCATAAACGGAGACAAGGCTGATTATTTCATCAATGGAACAGGCAGTGGCAATTATCTCCATAGCGACAATACATCTGTCGATGCAAGCGCTTCATTCAATGTGACTATATCTAGCGGCACGATGGTTTTGAAGGCTAACAACAGCTCCGACCGCAATTACATGAGATATAATCCTAATAGCGGAAATCCTATTTTCTCGCTTTATGCAGAAAGCAGCAGCGTAAGTAACGCAGTTGCTATCTACAAGCTGGAAGGTACCGGTACCGGTGCCGGTCTGGTTGACGGCGGTAGTTCTTCTTACGACTTTACTACTGTATCTCAGCTGAACGGTCTGACAACCTCATCAAGTTCTACTTTCAACGGTAAACTTACTGATGCTGTCGTATCTTATGTTCCTGATGCAAACAATGCTGTCATTAAGGATGCTACAGGATCTATTCTTGTGTACAAGACTGGTCACGGTTTGGTTCAGGGTCAGACTTTGACAGGCGAGATTACTGCAACCACCAAGTTGTTCAACGGTACAAGTGAGATCACTGCATACACTGCAACCTTTACCGGAAGCGGTGCTACAGTTGCTCCTGAAACTTACACTCTCACTCAGCTTATCGGCAATCTCAGCACTTACCAGAACGCCTATGCTAAGGTAGAAAGCCTTACAATTAACGCTATCAGCGGCAAGAACCTTCTTGTAAAGAATGGCTCCAACACTTATTATGTATATGCAAACGCAGGAGTTCCTTCCGGTATTGTAGAAGGTGATATTATCACAGCTATCGGAACCGTTGCCCATTATGGAGACAATGACCAGATTAAGGTCTGGAACGATGATAATATTATAAAGACAGGTCATGTAACCATTCCTACACATACCATCAGCTGGTCCACTCCTTCACATGGTTCATTCACTGTAGAAGTTGATGGCAGCGCCATTACTTCAGGAACCGCAGTTGCAGAGGGCAAGACCGTTACCCTGACCGCTTCTCCTGCATCAGGCTATGCTTTAAGTTCTTGGACTGTAACCGGAGCTACCGTAAGCGGAAACACTCCAGTAGCAACCTTCGTTGTTGGAACTTCCAATGTATCTATCTCAGCAAGTTTTGTTGCTTCTTCTGAAACAACTGTTACTTCAAGTGATTTAGGTTCTGCTTCTACCACAGCAACCAGTATGGACAGCTACATTTCATATGTGAACTCGGCAGCGAATACCTATTCAAATCCGATGCGTATATACAAGGACAACACGTTTACCATATCTGCTTCCGGTGGAAAGCGCATAACCAAGATTGTTTATACTTGCAATAATTCATCTTATGCAAATGCTCTTAACAGTTCAACATTCACTGTTGCTTCCGGAGCATCTGTGTCAACGTCTGTATCTGGTAAAGTAGTAACCGTAACAGTTACAGGTAATACAACCAGTGTTGCCGTTAAGGCATCTGCTCAGTTCAGACTGGACGCATTGTCTGTAACCTATAAGTAAGATGTTGTAGATTCTTGAAAGAGGCAAGACAATGACTAAAGCCGGTGAAAGCCGGACACATCAGCGGGCGGGAGCGATCCTGCCCGCTTTTGTTTTTGTTACAGATGTTACAAAAACGCCGTGTAATGCATCGCTGAGGGGGATTTTGGCCTTTTTTGAAGAAAAATTTGGAAGTGTGAAATTATTTGTGATAACTTTGCGCTGCTTTTTTCGGCTAATTCGAACAAAATAATAATACACATATAATAAAAAATGAAGTTCTTCTGTATATTGCCCAGGCTGGAGCTGGCGCTCCTAAATAAACCTGTATTGTGACGCAATGCAAGAAGTCCGGACCATTGAGGTTCGGACTTCTTTGTTTCTGTCGCTGAGAAAAGAAAGAACCAAAAGAATTTTTTGTTAACTTGCATCACTTTGCGGGGCCAGATTTTGAGTGATTGGGGTCGGAAAAAGAATTTTTTAATTGATGAAATTAATTTGCCTTAACAAAATGGAGCGGGAGAAATACTCCGTTCCAAAGTGCAGGGTCTTTGCCGTTTGCACAGAAAATTGCATTGCCCAGAGTACTAATACTATTCCGGACGACGATTACGATGATGAAGGTGATTTTTAAAATGTCTGCCATGAAAAGAATATTTTGCAAAATAGGTTTGATAGCAGCTGTCTCAGCGATGCTGCTGGGATGCGCAAAGGACAAGTCTGAACCTCAGCCAGAGGTTTTCAAGAGAACTGTCAAGGTTTCTTTTACCAAGGGTGCAGACACCAAAACGTCATTGGTTGAAGGAGACGACAAAGCTTCATATGTTTGGTCTGAAGGCGATGACGAATACTTCAGGATATATGAGAACGGGACTCTGGGAAGCATAACCGAAATTGACTATAGCGCCGACATGAAGAGAATCGACCTTACGGTTGAATTTGCTACAGAGGCTGCTTCAGAATACGTTTATCGCGCAAGTTTTGCCAAGTCTTTTAGCTCCAAAGGCAATATTCTGATTCCTGCGGAGCAGAGTCCGGGAGTTGTTTCATACGATCCGGATGCAGATGCGATGTATTCAGACGAGATTACTTCAGCCACAGCCCTTACTTCTCTGGAGTTTATGCTGCATCGCGCGATTACTGTCAACAAGATGACTCTCAAGGGTCTTGTTCCGGGAGAGAAGATAAAGATGGTAGAGATAACTTTTGATAAGTTCGTTACCGGCTATTACATTCTGACGGGAGACGATGCCGGAACATATTCCAATGGTGTCAAGAAACTCACGCTGTCTTATGATGATGCAGTTGTTCCTTCAGACGGAACTTTCCCTGTCTATTTTACCGCGATGCCTGTTGAGGGCGCATCTTTCTCCAGCGTGGTAGTTTCGACAGATAAACACACATATACCAAGCCGTCCACCGCCTTCTCAAATACTATCAGCTTCACTCTCGGGAAGATGACACGATTCGGAATGAACATGAGCGGCTATGCAACTCCAGTTTCCACCACCATTACCTATACGCTCGTCCAGAACCAGTCTGGCCTTACAGACGGAACTTATATAATTGCTGCTTCCGGGTTCGATGTGGCTATGGGAGCTTTGAGCGGAATCATACATGTCAGCGAGAGTATTACCAAGACGGATAATACTATTGTTCTGAACAATACAAGCCCTGTGCTTCCAGTCAAGATAACCAAGAGCGGCAGCTCCTGGACAATTAAGAACGACAAATCCGATGACGCTAACAACGGCAAATATTTGGCGTGGGACAAAAATACCAGTAGCGGGAAGAATTTAATTGAGCAAAGCTCCAGCTTCCTTTGGAATATATCCATAAGTTCTGGAGTCGCAACGATTAAACCATCCACGGATAATACTTTTTCTCTGCAATATAATCAGAGCAGTCCTAGGTTTATCTGCTACTCTTCTACCCAGAAGCCAATAGCGCTGTATAAATCAGAGGGAGATACTCCAACATCTGTCATCAATATTACCTCTGCCAATCCGTTGTCTGTAAGCAAGACTGGCGGATCGCAGACCGCTACTTATACCATTACAAGTCCTGTATCGGGCCAGACTTTGACAGCCGTTTCCAATGCTACATGGATAACAAACGTTACTGTTAACGGCTATAACATTACGTTTGATGTGGCAGCACAGGCAAATGGGGCCAATTCGAGAGGGGCCTCTATAACTCTGAGTTACCCTGGTGCGGCTTCCGTTGATCTGACTATTAGCCAGGAGCCAGGCGAGGGCGGTTCTTCAACTATCAACGGATGGCTTGAGCTTCCGGCTTCCCAGACCGGCTCAGACTACTTTACAAGCACCTTGTATGCAGGCAACGCCCGCAACTATTCATATATGTACCAGTACAGTATGTACACTTGTCTCTGGGTGGCTTATCCGCTGTATGGTTCAACGATGGGAAGCAGCGAGGCGATCCCGGGACCATACAATCCTAATCCTATGGAAATGGCAAGCTTTGAGGACCGCGGCAAGTCTTGGGCTGCCAATCCTCAAATCGCCAAGTCAAAACAGATTAATGTATGGGACGGAAGCTACGGCGTAAGCGTGCCTAATGCAGATCCGTCTGACATATATGCAAGAGGTCATCAGATCCCGAATGCAGATCGTTCCAACAATAGTACAATGCAGAGCCAAACCTATTATGCAACTAACTCTACACCTCAGATCCAGAACCGTTTCAACGGGTACATTTGGGGCAAGCTGGAAGATGGCGTAAGAGAGTCTGTAAAGGATACGGTATATGTTGTGACCGGAGCATGTTTCAACAAGGTCGGCGAGAATAAGACAATTTCCTATATACAGCCTCAGCACGATACCAAGCAGGCCCCTGTTCCAAACTACTACTGGAAAGTGCTGCTGAAGGTCAAGAGAAGCGGAGGAAATATAACTGGAGCTCTGGCTATCGGATTCTGGTACGAGCATAAGCAGTATACTTCGCAGGATTACTCCAACTCTACATACGTAAAGAGTGTAAACCAGATAGAAGAATGGACTGGGTTCGACTTCTTCGCAAATTTGCCTGAGAATCTTCAGACCACGGCGGAAAGCAATACCAATTGGTCAACGTTCAAGAGCTATTAAAAGTAAGAGGCTTGGGTTTCGGCTCAAGCCTCTTTTGTATTTTTTTTGATATGAATATGAAAACATGTTTTGGAGCAATGATGCTTTGTGCCGCTTTTGCAACTGCTGGTTGCGGAGGGGGCGGAAACGGGAGCGGGAACTCGGCTGAAGAGGGTCAGAAGCAGCCCGTGGCAGGAACTGACGGCAACAAGTATGTGCCGTATGAAGAAAGGACAGGGGAGGAGAGCGTGGTGTATTTTACTAGAGATCTGTCAGCGGCAGGGCTGATAAAGGCATACGAGCAGGTGAGTGGGGATATTGAAGGGAAGGTGGCGGTGAAGCTGCATACAGGAGAGCAGAACGGGCCGAACATCATACCAAGAGAGTGGGTGAAGGCGCTGCTGGAGAAAGATCTGCCAGGGGCTACGATTGTGGAGACAAATACCTACTATGAAGGAGATCGTTACACTACGGATTTACACAGGAAGACGCTAGAGGCGAACGGTTGGACGTTTTGTCCGGTGGACATTATGGATGCCGAGGATACCGTTACCATTCCGGTTAAAGGCGGAAAGTGGTTTAAGAAGATGTCCGTGGGGAAGAATCTTTTGAAGTATGAGAGCCTGGTGGCGCTCACTCACTTTAAGGGGCACACCAAGGGAGGCTTCGGCGGAAGCAACAAGAACATCGGAATCGGGTGTGCAGACGGAAGAGTGGGGAAGGCGTGGATACATACTACTCCAGGCTCGGAGGACCAGTGGGACATCGGCGAGGAGGAGTTTATGGAGAGGATGACCGAGAGCACAAAGGCTACGATAGACCACTTCGGGAAGAAGGTGACATACGTTAATGTTATGAGGAATATGTCAGTGTCCTGCGACTGCGAGGGAGTGGCAGCGGAGCCGGTGGTTACACCAAATGTGGGAATACTGTCATCAAAGGATATCTTGGCCATAGACCAGGCGTGCGTGGACATAATCTATGCTATGACCGCTGAGGAACATGCCGCTATGATTGAGCGTATGGAGAGCCGCCACGGACTGAGGCAGCTGTCATATATGAAGGAGCTCGGAATGGGGAACAACCGTTATAAGCTCATAGATCTGGACAATGGCGGAAAGGAAATCACCGCCGCCGAGGCCGCCAAGGACCTCAAGCCTTTTGCCCAATAAGGCGGTATTTAACTATCAAGTTCCAAATGCTGGGCAATAACATGGTTGTTGCTCATATATCGAACTAGATAAACAACATCCCCGTTCACGTTATATACATTGAAGAAGACATACCAGGTGGTGTGTTTATTCTTAGGGAACGACGCATAAAACATATCCTGACCAAAACGGTCAAACCATGTTGGCGCTTTACGATGTACTTTCATTGGCAAAGATGCGTGGATATCTTTGAATAAACTCGCTGAATACTCCAGTGCTGTATCCAGAAAATTCACATATCCTTTATCGTAGAGAATTTCTGCTAGTTCAATGAACTGCTGGCTAACCTCTGGAAGAAACAGCACCCTCATCCTCTCTCCTGCTAATAGTTTCTTTTCTTTCAAACATTTCCGTAAGTCCTTCGCGCACTTTTGCGATGACTTCATCAACAGTTATGGCCCTCTCAAGGTCATACTCAATTGGATCTTTCTGCATGGTAAGGACAAAAGTTTCGTTTTTACCACGCTGAATAAGCACCTGTTCCCGTTTGGCAATGTCTAGGTACTTTTTCATATTGCTCCGTAGCTCGGCAGAACTAATCACAACCATAATTCAAGTACATTATAATGTACAAAAATATAGAGAGGAATTGAGAAAAGCAAGAGATATCCAGAAAAGATTTTGTACCCCCGAGGCGAATCGAACGCCTATCAATGGAACCGGAATCCATCGTTTTATCCGTTAAACTACGGGGGCGATGTGGTGCAAAGGTATAAAATTCTTATCTTTGCCCCAATACTAATACCTTATACAGAATGAAAGCATTTGTTTTTCCGGGCCAGGGTGCCCAGTTTACCGGAATGGGTAAGGAACTCTATGAAAACGAGGCTCTTGCCCATGATTTGTTTGAAAGAGCCAACGATATTTTGGGATGGAGGATCTCAGACGTTATGTTTGAGGGCAGCGCAGAGGATCTCAAGCAGACAAAGGTTACCCAGCCCGCTATTTTTATACACTCAGTAGTTTTGGCAAAGTGCCTTTCCGAGTGCTCTCCAGAGAGCGAGTTCAGGAAGAAGGCAGCTGAGGCCGGAATCTCCGGCTTTAATCCCGATATGGTGGCAGGACACTCTCTGGGAGAGTTTTCCGCATTGACCGCTGCCGGAGCGCTGAGCTTTGAGGAAGGTCTGACGCTGGTTTCCAAGCGTGCTTTTGCAATGCAGAAGGCCTGCGAGCTGAAGTCATCTACGATGGCAGCCGTGATTGGTTTGGAGGACAAGGTTATCGAGGAGGCTTGCGCTGAGGTGACAGCCAAGGGCGATTGCGGCGTGGTGGTAGCAGCCAACTACAACTCCCACGGCCAGGTGGTAATCAGCGGAGACATCGACGCTGTTGCGGCTGCCGGCGCTCTTCTGAAGGAAAAAGGCGGAAGGGTGGTTCCTCTGCAGGTGGGTGGAGCGTTCCACTCCCCGCTGATGGATCCGGCAAGAGTTGAACTGGCCGAAGCTATAGAGAAGGCTGTCATCGTGAAGCCTATCTGCCCGGTTTACCAGAATGTGGACGCCATGCCTCACACAGATCCTGAGGAGATCAAGAAGAACCTACTTATCCAGCTGACCAATCCGGTCAAGTGGTCATATATCGTTGAAAAGATGGTTGCAGACGGTGCGGACGAGTTTATCGAGCTCGGTCCTGGCTCTGTTTTGCAGGGTCTTGCAAAGAAACTTGCTCCGGCAGAGACAAAGATTACCGGTATTCAGTAAATATCTTGCTTAAGCCCTTTTAATTTGCTATCTTTGAGCGCTTGAAAGAACAATAACAAAGCATACAACTTTTAATATCATGAGTAAAGAAAAGGTGTTTCTGACCTGCGACGGAAACCAGGCAGCTGCTCACGTAGCTTATCTTTTCAGTGAGCTTGCAGCAATCTATCCTATCACCCCTTCTTCTCCAATGGCTGAACACGTGGACGAATGGTCTGCATTCGGACGCAAGAATCTCTTTGGAGAGACCGTTAAGGTGGTTGAGATGGAGAGCGAGGCTGGTGCCGCCGGAGCCGTACACGGTTCCCTTCAGGCAGGTGTACTTACTTCAACATTTACAGCATCACAGGGATTGCTGCTAATGATCCCTAACATGTACAAGATTGCGGGAGAGATGCTTCCTGCAGTGTTCCACGTGACTGCAAGAAGCCTTGCAACTCACGCGCTGAGTATCTTCGGAGACCAGCAGGACGTTATGGCTGTCCGCCAGACCGGTTTTGCAATGCTGGCTTCCGCAAGTGTTCAGGAGGCTATGGATATGGCCGCCGTGGCTCATCTTTCCACTATCAAGTCTTCTATCCCGTTCGTTCATTTCTTCGACGGATTCCGTACTTCACACGAAATCCAGAAGATTGAAGTTCTTCCGGAAGAAGGCCTGAAGAAGATGATAAGCACCAAGGCCCTGGCTGCTTTCCGCAAGAGAGCCCTCAATCCTAACGCTCCTGTAACCAAGGGTACAGCCCAGAACGCAGACGTTTACTTCCAGGAGACCGAGTCCAGGAACCAGTACTACACAGAGGTTCCTAACATCGTGGCCCGTTATATGGGCGAGCTTGGAGAGCTCTGCGGCCGCCACTACCTGCCTTTCGACTACTTCGGAGATCCGGAGGCCGAGAGAGTGGTTATCGCTATGGGTTCTGTCACCGATACCGTAAAGGAAGTTGTAGAATACCTTGTTGCCAAGGGCGAGAAGGTGGGCGTTGTAGTAGTAAGGCTGTACAGGCCTTTCAGCACCCAGTACTTCCTCAGGGCTCTGCCTAAGAGCACCAAGAGGATCGCTGTCCTCGACCGCTGCAAGGAGCCTGGAGCAGTCGGAGAGCCTCTGTACGTTGACGTAAAGAGTGCACTTGCCGACACCGCTTTTGCCGGAAAGGTAAAGATCGTCGGCGGACGCTACGGCTTGTCTTCAAAGGACACTTCCCCTGCACAGATTCTGGCCGTATTCCAGAACCTGAAGGCCAAGGAGCCTAAGAACTCCTTCACCATCGGTATCGTTGATGACGTTACATTCCTCTCCCTTCCGCAGAAGGAGGAGATTTCTCTTGCAAAGCCTGGTACATACGAGCTCAAGTTCTTCGGACTTGGTTCAGACGGAACCGTTGGCGCAAACAAGAACACCATCAAGATAATCGGCGGAACAACAGACAAATACTGCCAGGCTTACTTTGACTACGATTCAAAGAAATCCGGCGGTTTCACCTGCTCTCACCTGAGATTCGGTGACAATCCTATCACCTCTCCTTACCTTGTTTCCACTCCTGACTTCGTGGCTTGCCACGTGCCTTCATACCTGACCAAGTATGATGTCCTGAGAGGAATCAAGAAGGGCGGTACCTTCCTGCTGAACAGCCTGTGGGATACCGAGGAGACTCTGAAGAGACTTCCGGACTTCATCAAGTACCAGATTGTAAGCAAGAAACTTAACTTCTACATCATCAACGCCACCAAGATCGCCGAGGAAATCGGACTGGGCAACCGTACCAACACCATCCTCCAGAGCGCATTCTTCAAGATCACCGGCATCATTCCTTACGAGGATGCTGTCAAGGAGATGAAGAAGATGATCGACAAGAGCTACGGAAAGAAGGGCGAGAACATCGTAAAGATGAACTACGCTGCAGTTGACCGTGGCGGCGAGTATATCAAGGTGGATATTCCGTTCGAGTGGAAGAACCTTGGAGCAAGCAAGTTTGTTCCTGACAGCTACAACCGTCTTGCTCCGGATTGGGTAAGGCAGATAGCTGACCCTGTGAACGCACAGTGCGGAAACGACCTGCCTGTAAGCGCATTCCAGAACTTCCCTGACGGCACCATTCCAGCCGGAACTGCCGCTTACGAGAAGAGAGGAATCGCTACTCACGTTCCTGAGTGGAATCCTGCAAACTGTATCCAGTGCAACCAGTGCGCCACTATCTGTCCGCACGCTGCAATCCGTCCGTTCCTGCTCACCGATGCAGAAATCGAGAAGGCTCCTAAGGCCGTTCTCAAGGGTCTCAAGACCGCAGACGGAAAGGCTAACCTCAAGGATTACAAGTTTGTGATGCAGGTTGACCCTGCAGACTGTACAGGATGCGCTAACTGCGCAGACATCTGCCCGGCAAAGGAGAAGGCTCTGGTTATGAAACCAGCAGACACTCAGGCCGCTCAGCAGAAGGCATTCGACTGGCTGCACAGCAAGGTCGGCTACAAGGACGAGGTTATGAAGAAGGACAGCAACATCAAGGCTTCCCAGTTCTCACAGCCTCTGTTCGAGTTCTCCGGCGCATGCGCAGGCTGCGGCGAGACTCCTTACATCAAGCTGATTTCCCAGCTGTTCGGTGACAGGATGATGGTTGCCAACGCTACCGGATGTACATCCATCTACAGCGGAAGCTTCCCTGCATCACCTTACTGCAAGGACAAGAATGGAAGAGGTCCGGCTTGGGCTAACTCACTGTTCGAGGACAACGCAGAGTTCGGTCTGGGCCAGAGGCTCGGATTCGCAAGACTCCGCGAAACTCTCGAGGACAGGGCAAAGGCTGCCATCGCAGACGACAAGTGCTCTGAGGAGGTTCGTAACCTTCTGACCCGCTGGCTCGAGAACAAGAAGGATGTTGCCGTTTGCAAGGAAATCGCTGCGGCTCTTCCTGCAGCCCTGAAGGACTGCAAGTGCGCTCACTGCAAGGGTATCGCAGAGTACATTGACTGCATCATCCCACGTTCACAGTGGATTATCGGCGGTGACGGTTGGGGATATGACATCGGCTACGGCGGACTTGACCACGTGCTTGCTTCCGGCGAGAACGTGAACGTCCTGGTTGTGGATACCGAGGTTTACTCCAACACCGGCGGACAGTCATCCAAGAGTACTCCTGCCGGAGCAGTTGCCAAGTTTGCAACCAGCGGCAAGAAGATCCGCAAGAAGGATCTCGGAATGATGGCTATGAGCTATGGCTATGTTTATGTGGCTCAGGTAGCTACAGGCGCAAGCCAGGCACAGTATCTGAACGCTCTGAAGGAGGCTGAGGCTCACGACGGCCCGTCTCTGATCATTGCCTACGCTCCTTGTATCAACCACGGTCTGAAGGCCGGAATGGGACACTCCCAGCTCGAGGAGAAGAAGGCAGTTGAGTGCGGATACTGGCATCTGTACAGATTCAATCCGGACGTTCCGGAAGGAACCAATCCGTTTACTCTGGACAGCAAGGAGCCAGACTGGAGCAAGTTCCAGGACTTCATCAAGGGCGAGGTAAGATATGCCTCACTGCTGAAGACCTTCCCTCAGGAGGCAGAGGAGCTCTTCTCACTCACCGAGAAGTATGCTAAACTCCGCTACGAGGGCTACAAGAAACTTGCAGGCAAGTAAACAGCTCAAGCTAATCAGAAGGGGCTCCAGATTTGGAGCCCTTTTTTTTGTATCTTTGGGACTTCAATTTTACGGCAGTATTTATGAACACTTTATATAAAGCATTTGTAATAAGCATATTATCCTCCGCGATGAGCTTGACTTCGATGTCAGGTGCGGCGGCTCAGGATACGACAACGATTTCTCTGAACGAAATCAGCGTCCTGGCTTCCAGAGTGCCGATAGTCTGGCATAAGCAGGCGAGGATGGTTTCTTCCTTGAACGCTGCCGCAATAGGCAATTCTCCGTCGCAGAGCATAAACGATTTGCTGAAGTACTCAGCCAGCATCGATGTCAGGCAGAGAGGGCCGATAGGGGCACAGACCGATGTGGGCATCCGGGGCGGAAACAGCGAGCAGGCGGCAATCCTTCTCAACGGCATCAACATATCCGATCCGCAGACAGCGCACAATTCCTTCGACCTTCCGTTCATAGTGCTTCAGGTGGATGGAATAGACATCCTGGAAGGCCCGTCGGGGAAGATTACCGGCAGTTCATCACTGCTGGGAGCGGTAAACGTGAGGACCCGCATTTCAGACGTAAACCGCCTTCTGGTAAATGCTGAAACCGGATCGTACGGCTATCTGAGCGTGGGTGCGAAATATGACTTTGCCGGCATGAGGAAAACTCCAGGGAGCAATTCCTTCAAGAACTCTCTTTCCGCGTCCTATACCCGTAGTGACGGTTATTCCAGAAGCGGGGAAGGGCATCTTAACAGCGACTACAAGGCCTTGAAGGCTTTCTACGAGGGAGAGTTCAGGGATGATGACGTCCAGGTGAACTGGTATGCCGGAGTGAGCAACAAGGACTGGGGCTCCAACCGCTTCTACGCGGCCGCCTACGACGAGCAGTTCGAGCACACCTTCAAGAGTTTTACCGCCGTAAAGGCCCATAACGTCAAGGGAAGGCTCACGATAAGCCCGTCCCTGTACTGGAACCATACCAACGACCGTTTTGAACTCTTCCGCGACAATCCGGAAGCCTATCCGTTCAACTATCACAAGACCAATGTCTACGGCGCAAACCTCAACAACTACTTCAAGTGGGCGGGAGGAACCACGGCTTTCGGCGGAGAAATCCGCAACGAGGACCTTGTCAGCGGAAACCTCGGCGAGCCTCTGGACAAGCCGAAACATATCAGGGGAACGGACCGCAACTACGAGTTCGGCCTCAACCGAACCAACACGAGCTTCTTCCTGGAACACAATGTGATAACCGAAAGGTTCACCGTTTCCGCCGCCCTGCTTGCCATAAAGAACAGCTGGGCGGAGATGGATATGAAAGTCTATCCTTCCGCCGACCTTTCACTGGCCCTTCTGAAACGGGGAGACAATCGTCTGCGCCTGTTCGCCTCCTATAACTCATCGCTGAGGATGCCGTCAGTAACCGAGCTGTACTATTCCGTAGGCGGACACAAGGCGGACAAGCACCTCAAGCCTGAGGAGGTAAAGGCTCTGGAAGGCGGACTCCGTTTCTCCTCAGCGACGGTTACATCTTCCGCCAGCGTTTTCCGCAACCGGATGACCAACCTCATAGACTGGATCCGCAGCACCGAAGACGGCGAAGAAGCCATCTGGAAGTCCGTGAATTTCGGAAAGATAAAGTCCACCGGAATCCTGCTCCAGACTTCCTGGACTCCACAGTTCCACTCCAGCGTCTTCAATCTCAAGAGAGTGAATCTGGCCTACAGCTACATCGACCAGAAAACCCGCGAGACGTCCGGCATTCAGAGCATGTACACCCTGGAGTATCTGAGGCACAAGTTTGTGGCCAGCGCGGATGTGTATATTGTTCCGGACCTTACCCTAAGCCTCTTCTACAGGTTCCAGGACCGTGTGGGAACGTTCACCAGCACATCCGGAGAAGTCAAAGGCTACAAGCCGTACGGCATAGTAGATGCCCGCCTTGCCTACAGGTGGAGGGACTATACATTCTATGTAGAAGGCAACAACCTCACCGATATCACATACTTCGATCACGGAGCAATCCCCCAGCCGGGCTTCTGGTTCATGGCCGGAGTCAAATTCAGTCTGTAGCGTTTTTGGATTCTTGAAAAAAAAGCGTAACTTTATAATCGCTGAAAAGAAACAAAAAACAAAAATGTGATATGAAAACCGGAGTTTACAATTCGTTCTACACCCCTATGGGGCTAGTCAATTTCGAGCATCTGGCTCACGGATGCGTGCATATGGAGTGGGAGGGAATGCACATCTACGTGGATCCTTGCTCAGACTTCTTTGACTTTGCGGGCTGCAAGAAGGCCGACCTGATCTTCCTGACCCACGCTCATACAGACCATTACGACACCAAGGCCATAGAAGAGATCGCGATGCCGAACACTACTTTCATAGTTAGCCGCAGCGTACGCACAGTCCTGGAGAACGACCTTCTGGCAATGCGTGCCGGAACTGCCAAGGACGTGGACGGAAAGCCTCTTCCTAAGCTGGATCTGGACAACAATCCTCTGAACGTGGATCCTTCCACCAACCTTGTGAGCATGCTGAACATTCCAAAGCTCCGCCACTGCAAGGTAATCACCCTGGAAAACGGAGACAGCGTATCTTCCATCGGCCTTACGATAACGGCTATTCCTGCATACAACATCAACTACAAGAGAGACAACGGACATCCGTTTCACATCAAGGGAGAAGGCAACGGCTACCTGATTTCCATGCAGGGATTCGACATCTACTTTGCGGGAGACACCGAGCCGATTCCTGAAATGAACGAGCTTGCTCCTGGTGCCGTAAGGGCACATTCCTGGTCCAAGTTCCTCCAGGGAGAAATCGATGTGGCTTTCCTGCCGAAGAACCTCCCTTACACGATGAGCGACGACGACTTCATCAAGGCCGCCAATCTGATCAGGCCTAAGAACCTCTTCCCGATCCATTACTTCGAGATGGACGCAAAGGCTCTCAACCGCCGTCTGGATACGGGCATCTGCCTTTATGTTAACGGAAAGCAGGTTTAACAAGCCGCATCAACAAAACAAAAAATCCGCCGGTTCCGGCGGATTTTTTTGTCGCTGAGGAAGAAGATTCTACTGAACGAATGCGATGATTTCGTCCTTTACGACCTTCTGGCCCTGCTTTGCGGTGATGGCTACAAGCTTGCCGTCTGCCGGGCTGATGATCTCTTCCATTCCGTAGAAGGCCTGTACATAGCACAGGGTCTGGCCCATCTTGACGTCGCTTCCTTCTGCAGGTGCGCTGGACTTGTCGTCAACATCGTACTGCCATACAACTTCTCCCTTGACGGTAGCGTGTACAGGTTTTGCATCAGGATACTTGGCCATGATCTTCTCCACGTCAAATGCCGGAACTTCAACAACCGGACGGGTGATGACGATAGGAGCGCCTGCCTTTGCGCGGTTGGCTTCCAGTTCTTTCTCGAACCTCTGCTTTGCAATTCCGCTCTTGTAATCGCGATACTGAGTCTCGTGCATAGCAAACTCGAAGAGTTCCTCGTCGTCCTGGCCTCTGTCCCAGCCTTCCTCTTCCATCATCTTGATGAAGCGAGGCAGATCGTCCGGGAATGCGTCCTGAGGAACGCCGGTGTAGAACTCGAGACCCTTCTGCTTTACGATCTCCTTGATTTCAGGAGCAAGTTCTCCAGGGAGCTTACCCATCTTGCCGAGGATCATGTTCATGGTGTCCTTGTCGATGGTCTTCCATCTAGGCTCGCCCTTGAGCATATGCATAAGGTTCATCAGGGCGGTGTTCTTCACGTACTGGCTGAACGGAGTTACCAATGGTGGATAACCGAGTCTTGGCCATACATATTCTACCTCCTGGAACAGCATCACAACCAGCTCGTTGATATCCAGTTCCTTCTTTCCCTGGTTTCTCAGCGATGCGTTGATTGCGCCCTGGAATCCCTTCAGGTCGGCCATCATTGAGCCCATCATTCCGCCAGGGAGTCCGCAGCCTACGAGAAGGGAGCTCATCTGGTGGTTGCCCGGAGCAATCCAGTATCCGAGGAAGTCGTCGATGAACTTCTGGGTCAGTGCCCTTGCCTCCATATAGGCGTTCATGTTGATGTCCTTTACAAGGAATCCGGCATCCTTGAGCATTGCCTGGATGGTGATGACATCCGGATGGATCTTACCCCAGCTCAGCGGCTCCATTGCCACGTCGATGTACTCGGCGCCGGCTCTTGCGACTTCCAGCATGGAAGCTACGCTGAATCCAGGGCCAGAGTGTCCGTGGTACTGAACCTTGATGTGAGGATACTTGTCCTTGATAGCCTTTACGAGTCTTCCCAGGAAAGCAGGACGTCCGATACCTGCCATATCCTTGAGGCAGATTTCGTCTGCACCGTACTCTACAACCTTGTCAACCACGCCCATATAGTACTCTACGGTGTGGATCGGGGAGTAGGTGATACTAAGAGCTGCCTGTGCAATCATTCCGGCTTCCTTGGCATGGATTACGGAACCCTTGAGGTTGCGGTGGTCGTTCAGTCCGCAGAAGGAACGCATAATGTTGGTTCCCTGAGCCTTCTTGACCTTTGCCATCAGTGCTCTCACGTCATCTGGCACCGGGAACATTCTCAGTGCGTTCAGACCTCTTTCAAGCATGTGGGTCTGGATACCGGCCTTGTTGAAAGGAGCGGTCCATTCCCTGACAGCCTTGTTAGGATTCTCTCCGAAAAGGAGGTTCACCTGCTCGAAGGCACCACCGTTGGATTCAACTCTGTCGAAGCATCCCATGTCGATGATAACCGGTGCAATCTCCTTAAGCATAGCCACTTTAGGCACATATTTGCCTGAAGACTGCCACATGTCCCTGTACAGAAGGGAGAATTTTATTTCTCTTGCCATATAGTTTTAAAGTGAATTAGTATTCAGTTAATTTGCAGACTTCAAAGTTAGCAAAAGATTGCCGATAACAAAAGAATTGTTCTGACTTTAGAAAAAAAGCGATTGGAGATTGGCAAAAAGATTATATCTTTGCAACCCCAAACATATATGGTGGCTGTAGCTCAGTTGGCTAGAGCGCCAGATTGTGGCTCTGGAGGTCGTGGGTTCGAGACCCACCAGCCACCCTCCCAAACGCTTCGGATTTCCGGAGCGTTTTTTTTCTTGCCCTATGCTTATCTTTGCAGAAATGAAATGAGTCGATGAAAAGGGTTAAGCGGAAAACGGTGATTGCCGCGGTCAAGACGGTGGACCGTCAGCTGGAGATAGAGAAGTTCGGAAAACTGATCTCCACCCGTCCTACGCGCATAGCCAAAAGCAAGAAGAAGTATGACCGCAAGACCGCCAAGCGCCAGTTGAAAAAGATTCTGGAGGGGCGGTAGAAATCTTTTTGGTATATTTGTCAGGTATGAAGACTTTAACGGTTTTTACTCCCGCATACAACAGGGCTCACACCATCGGACGTACGTACGAGAGCCTGCTTCGGCAGACTTGCAAGGATTTTGAGTGGCTGGTGGTGGACGACGGGTCGTCCGACAATACCCGTGAGCTTGTAGAAGGCTGGGCTTCAGAGGGAAAGATTCCCATCCACTACATATATCAGAAGAACCAGGGTATGCACGGGGCGCATAATACCGCATACGCCAACATTACCACGGAGCTTAACGTCTGCATAGATTCCGACGACTATATGCCGGACGATGCTGTGGAGACAATTATCACTTTCTGGAAGAATAATTATCGCGATGAAGACAAGGACTTCATTGCGGGAATCATAGGGCTTGACGCGGACCTTTCCGGCAAGGTGATAGGAAAGGAGTTTCCTGCCGGCTTGAAGGAGACTACCCTACGCGATTATTACGAGGTGCTTGGGGGTCTTGGAGACAAGAAGCTGGTTTACAGGACAGAAGTGGTGAAGAAGTATCCGCCTTATCCGCTGTTTGAAGGTGAGAGGTATGTGGGTCTGGCTCTTCTGTACAACATGATAGACGAAGACTACAAGCTGCTGGTGTGCAACAAGGTGATGGTCAATGTGGACTACCAGCCGGACGGGTCTTCCTTCAGCATGTGGAAGCAGTACTGGAACAATCCAAAAGGTATGGCTTATGTCCGGAAATTTGACATGCAGCACGCCAAGAGCCTCAAGCGCAGATTCCAGCTTAATGTCCACTATGTGAACCACTCCATCCGCAGCCGTAACAGGAGGTTTTTAAGGGAATCGCCGAAGAAGCTGCTTACCGTTCTGGCCCTGCCGTTTGGATGGGGGCTTTATCTTATAAATCGGCATAAAGTTAAATCTGGTTCTAAATTCAACATCACCAGGTAAATCCACAACAGTTTCTAAAGTGGAAAGCAGAAGGGTTACACGGAAGGAAATACTGGCTCGTCTGAAAGACAGGATAGTTGTGATGGATGGAGCAATGGGCACCATGATCCAGAAGCTCCACCTTGACAACCCGTCTGAAGGAAGGGGCGTGGGCGGTAATCTTGATATGCTGAACCTTGTTGATCCAGAGGGCATTTCAAAAATTCACAGGTCATATATCGCATCCGGGGCGGAAATCATCGAGACGAACACTTTCAGCGGAACTTCCGTTTCCCAGCAGGAGTACGGATGTGAGGATAAAGTCTTTCAGATAAACTTTGAAGGTGCCAGGATAGCAAGAAAGGCCGCGGAGGAAGAGGGTTTGAGTTTCCTCCGCGATGAGGATTCTGCAAGAGCCTGCTGGAGGGAGGAATGGGGGCCTGCCCGTGCTGTGGTTGCGGGGAGCATGGGGCCTACGGTAAAGTCCCTGTCCTTGTCTCCGGATGTATCCAGGCCGGAGTTCCGCAACATATCGTTCGATGAGATGGCTCAGGCCTATATGGTTCAGGCTGAGGCTTTGATAGAAGGAGGGGTGGATGTGCTTCTGGTGGAAAGCATCTACGACGGCCTGAATGCAAAGGCTGCGCTTTACGCCATCAGAAAGGTTTTCAGGAAATTGAGAAACCAGCCAGGATATCCGGAAGACTTTGAAGTTCCTGTAATGGTCTCTGCTACAATCAACGACAAGTTTGGCCGTATTCTGACCGGACAGGATGTGCGTTCCCTGTTTACATCGGTTCGGGTTTACAATCCTTTGAGCTTCGGACTGAACTGCTCTTTCGGGGCAAAGGACATGACTTCTTGCATCAAAGATATCGCAGAGTTTGCATCCGGTTGTGCAGTAAGCGTTTATCCAAATGCGGGGCTTCCGGACGAGATGGGCTGTTATTCAGAGACTCCGGATTATACGGCTTCCTGCATAAGGGAGATGGCTGTCAGTGGCAGCAGTCCTGCCATCAACATCGCCGGAGGATGCTGCGGTACGACTCCCGAGCACATTGCGGCAATATCGTCTGCTCTGAAGGGATGTGCGCCAAGGCCACTGACCGAGACAGAGACGGATATCGATTACCTGCATCTTAGCGGCTGGAAGACCTTGTCATAAACCGCCGCAAGTTCAATTTCACGAACATCGGCGAGCGCACAAACGTGGCGGGAAGCGCAAAGTTCGCCACCTTGATGAGGGAGAAGGATTTTGCAGCGGCTTCCGCGCCATAGCCTCCAAGGTTTTCAGACATCGCATATTCTTACTATATTTGCTGATACAAAAAGAACAGTTATGATAAAGAGTATTTTGAGAGGAGTTTTTGTTTTCCTCGTGGGCCTTTGCCTTGTAATATGGTCCAGCCAGGCAGGTGAAATCCTGCTCAAGGCTTTGGGAGTTTTCCTGATTCTTTCTTCTGTCATCACCGTGGTTTACGGTCTGGCAACCAATTCTTATATGGATCTGAAGGGAATGAGCCTGATTTCCATAGCCAGTGCAGTCCTGTTTCTGGTTGTCGGCCTGTTCCTGCTTCTGAAGACGGGCTTCTTTATGGAGTTCATAGGCTTCGTGCTCGGAATCCTGCTGGCCATTTACGGTCTTCTGCAGCTGGTGGTTGCCGTGCGCAACTCCAAGGGCATCAAGGACCGCTTCTGGTTCTTCCTGGTTCCGGCCCTGATTTTTGTCGCAGGCATTGTGTTCTGCTTCTTCCCAAGGTATAACATCTCTGTTCTGTGCATCGTTTTCGGAATCTGCCTTATGCTTTTGGGCGCTTCTGAAATCTGGATGGCTTTCAAGGTCAAGGCTCTGGCAAAGAGGCTCCAGGCCGCTGCCCAGGAGGATGCAGACCGTATGAGGGAGAACCAGAATATCGTGGTGGAGGCCATTGAGCCTGAGGATGATCCTGAAGAAAAGCCTGAGGAAGACCCTGAGCCAGAAACCACATCAGAGGAACCTTTCGAAGAGGAACCTTTTACAGAGGATATGACGGGTGATTCCGAGGAAGACGTCTAGTATATCAGCAGGCCGATCAGTCCGCCTGCCAGTATTACCCAGATAGGGTTTGCCTTAAAGAATTTACAGCTTATGAAGGCTCCGGCAAGAAGGAGCCAACTGCTCCAGTGGAAGAAGTTCTGGGGTGTAACCAGTATTCCTGCCGCTGCTGCAATCATTCCTATTACAAAAGGCCTTAGCTCTTTCATCAGCGATGCAAACAAGTTGCTCTTTTTGACCTTCTGATACAGTCTGCATATAGTCAGCACTATTATAAATGACGGCAGCACGACGGCAAGGGAGGCCAGTGCCGATCCCCCGATGCAGCCCCATTCGCTGTATCCCATATTATGGGTTACGGTATAGCCTATATAGGTTGCCGAGTTGATACCCACCGGTCCCGGGGTGGCCTGGGAAATGGCCACTATGTCCGTAAACTGTTCTGCAGTTATCCATGCATGTTCCGTAACGACCTTGCTCTGAATAAGGGAAAGCATGGCATATCCGCCTCCGAAGGAGAATATTCCGATGACGAAAAAAGTCCAGAAAAGTTCCAGGAATATCATACGCCGCCCTCCTTTTCTGAATCTTTCTTACCGTGTTCCTTAATGTACCTTACGCAGAAAAAACAAGCGAAGAACACCAGCAGTATGTACACAGGCGATACCTTCAGGAAGATGATGGCGGCTGCTGTTCCCGCTGCAATGAGAGCCCTCCAGATGTTCAGGCGGGATTTCTGGATCATGTTCACCACAGGTACCGCTATCAGGGCCACCACTACAGGCCTTATGCCCTTGAAAATCTTGTCCACATAAACATTGTCGCGATAACCGGCAAAGAATATGGCTATCGCAAGAATGATCAGAAACGACGGCAGACAGGTTCCTATGGTTGCGGCTATGCTGCCCTTGTTGCCCCTCACGCGGTATCCTGCAAAAATGGAAATGTTGACAGCCAGAAGTCCCGGTGAGCTCTGGGCAATGGAAAGTATGTCGTAGAACTCATCTGTTTCCAGCCATTTTCTCTTCTGCACCACCTCCCTGTCTATGAGCGGAATCATGGCATATCCGCCTCCCAGTGTAAACATACCTATTTTGGTGAAGGTGGTTGCCAGACTCCAAAGGGACACCTTCCTCTCCTTTGCTGGAGCGGCAGGTTCAGGATTATCCTTTACCAAGTCAGTGTCTTTATGGAGTTGTTTCTTCATTGCAAGGCTCAAAAATACTCTTTTTAAAAGTTTTGGAAAAAAATTTTGCACAAATGGAAAAAACATTTACCTTTGCAACCCCATTGAAACAGATGTGGGTGTCAGATCACTCTGACAGACTTGTTGAATTATAGGCTCGTAGCTCAGTTTGGTTAGAGCACCACACTGATAATGTGGGGGTCCGCGGTTCAAATCCGCGCGGGCCT
>JAEEGH010005631.1_pt1 | contig 31312 bp, 27 predicted proteins | sample 9134181 | NCBI WGS metagenome assembly JAEEGH01 (sample SAMN16246544, study PRJNA631951) | gut metagenome | biome: gut microbiome; feature: rumen; material: DP-attached | host: Bos | place: Iran: Karaj | collected 2018-10
AAGACATTTCTTAAAAATAAAGACCCCGGATTTAACTTCCAGGGTCTCCGCTTTAAAACATGAAAATCATCAGAATCAGATTGATTCCAGGGCCTGTTTAAGATCTGCAATCAAATCATTTTTGTCTTCCAGACCGCAGGAAATTCTTATAAGACCTGCAGGAATTCCAGCTGCTGCAAGCTGTTCATCAGTGAGCTGACGGTGAGTTGAAGTAGCAGGATTCAGGCAGCATGAACGGGCATCTGCAACATGAGTTTCAATTGCACAAAGCTTCAGAGCCTTCATGAACTTTTCTGCAGCCTGGCGTCCACCCTTAAGTTCAAAGGAAACAACGCCGCATCCACCGTTTGGAAGATACTTCTTTGCAAGTTCATAGTACTTGTTAGACTTTAATGTTGGATAGTTTACGCTCACAACTTTGTCACTTGCTTCAAGGAATTCTGCAACAGCCTGACCGTTTTCTACATGGCGAGGCATTCTTACGTGCAGAGATTCAAGTCCCAGATTCAAAATAAATGCATGCATTGGAGCCTGAATACAGCCAAAATCCCTCATAAGCTGAGTGGTAGCTTTTGTAATGAAGGCACCTTCTTTTCCGAACTGTTCTGCGTAAACAATTCCGTGATAACTTTCATCAGGAGTTGCCAGGCCAGGGAACATATCAGCATGAGCCATCCAGTCAAAATTTCCAGCATCAACAATTGCACCGCCAACACAGGAACCGTGACCATCCATATATTTTGTTGTGGAATGAGTAACAATATCAGCACCCCACTCAATAGGGCGGCAGTTTACAGGAGTCGGGAAAGTATTATCCACAATCAGAGGAACATTGTGAGCATGAGCAACCTTAGCGAACTTTTCAATATCCAGAACAGTAAGAGCAGGATTTGCGATTGTTTCTCCAAACATTGCACGGGTATTTCTCTGAAAAGCCTTATTCAGTTCTTCCTCACTTGCATCAGGACTTACAAAAGTAACATCAACCCCCATCTTTCTGAAAGTTGTAGAAATCAGGTTGAAAGTACCACCGTAGATTGATGAAGAAGCAACAATGTGACTGCCGGCTTCACACACGTTAAAGAGGGCAAAAAAGTTTGCAGCCTGACCAGATGAAGTAAGCATTGCAGCCTTTCCACCTTCCAGTGCAGCGATTTTTGCAGCAACCATATCATTTGTAGGATTCTGCAGACGGGTGTAAAAATAACCGCTTTTCTGCAAATCAAAAAGGGCACCCATTTCTTCACTGGTATCATATTTAAAAGTTGTTGACTGAATGATAGGAATCTGGCGAGGTTCTCCATTACCAGGAGTATAACCTGCCTGAACGCATTTTGTGTTTAATGACATATCCATTATTGTCTCCTTTTAATTAAATCAATTCCAGGAGATTATACAATATTTTGAATAAATATTCATTATTTTTGCATATTTTTCTCACATATTTTTAGGATATTTTGAGGATATTTTATTCAAAGGAAGCGGCTTCTGCTGATGGAATAAAAGATCTTCTTAAGAAGTATCTTTTGCAAAGTTCACCCGCGAGTACCAGCGAGACAGATACAGCGGATGGAAGTTATAATATGATGTTCAGCCCTATGACCAGAAGTAGCAGCACTTGGAACTGTGTCATATACTGTGTCAGAATTTGTGACAAAAGAGGCGGCGACTGGAATATCACAGGAAGATAGGCTGCTCGCTCTGTTATTTGAACATACTGAAAGCACTTCTGTACCGGACCTTTCTGCAAAACCAATTATTGATATAGTTGTTAAGGCCTGTGATTTTGAAGCAGCAATCCAGGCTTTGGCAGGCATAGGTTACAATCATGAAGGAAACCCTGGAATTACCGGGTGCATGGCTTTTGTTTATTCCGGCAGGGAGCATTTGCGGGAACCTCATTTGAATCTGTGCCCGGAAGACTTGCCCGAACTCAAGCGCAATCTTACATTCAGAGATTATTTACGTGAGCATTCTCAGGCGGTTGAAGAATACAGCCGCATTAAACTTGAGGCAGCAAAGCTTTTCCCACACCATCTTGGCGGCTACATAAATTACAAATCGCCGGTGATAGAAAAACTGGATCTGAAGCGTGAGGCTGCTTGTGTTGCTGAAGTTGAAACTTTGACCAGGCAGGGGCTTCCCCAGGGAGTAAATAATCAGCTTGCAGGCTTTATGCACATTGAACGTTACGATGTATTATATTTGGAAAACATGGCAAATATTCTGGTGCTTGCGATAAAAAAGGATTTTTCAAAACAAGGGTTGGGCAAGGCATTTTTACTTGCCGCTGAAAATTGGGCACAGGAAAATGGAATCCGTCTGATGCGTCTTAACTCCGACATAAATCGCACAAATGCCCATGTTTTTTATGAACATCCAGGGTATGTTTCAGAAAAAGAACAGAAGCGATTTGTAAAGAAGTTCTAATGATTTTTAAATACAATGAAAAAGTTGAATTAGTCCATAGCAATGGGCAATTAGAAAAAGTGTAAATCAGTTTTTTAATCATTTTTACGGACTGAATTGTGGGATTTACTTATTTAGTCCGTAAGCCTTTGTGTTCAGCGAAAATATTTCCGGAGAATTAATGAAAAGTTACGGACTAATTTGCAACTTCTGATTATTTAGTCCGTAGGTATTCATGAAACAGGAAAGAATTTTTTGGATAATCCAATTATGTTTACGGACTGAATAAACAAAAGTAGCATCCTGGTCCGTAAGAGAAGAATAAATAAAATCGGTGATAAAATTTTTTTTTCAATAAAGTGGGTGGTGTGATATCCCGGGGTTTTTCCAGCAGTGTCTTGTAATTAAAAGGCGGGAGGAATAAAAAAGTTTTTGAAAAAACATTCCATCTGTGCCCCTCAAAGTACAGTATAAAAATTACGGGAGGGAGAGGCTGGATTTTACAGAAATTCTTTCAGACGTACCTTGTAATTAAAAGGCGGGAGGAATAAAAAAGTTTTTTGAAAAAACATTCCATCTGTGCCCCTCAAAGTACAGTATAAAAATTACGGGAGGAAGAGGCTGGATTTTGCAGAAAGACTCAGAACAGTGATTGCCGCAAAGCGGCAAACCCCAATAGGTTCCTATCACTGTTCTGCGTCTAGTGCCAACATGGCGCGGTTCTGCAAAATCCAGACTCGACCGGCAGTGTTTTAAATATTCAGTGTCCGGGAATTTTTATTTTTTTTAATCGCAACGGGGATTAAAAAATCACCAGAAATAGCATTCAAAAGTACCGTAGACGCCGGTCATTGAAAAGTACATGTTTTTTATGTCTTTTACTTTATCATACTTTTCCAGGAGATGAATTACAGGGCCCTCTTTTGTATATAAAACGTATTCCCTTCCTTCATAATTTTTTTCACTTACACGGTAAAGTTCAACTTTCTGGATGTTAAGTTCAAACTCTTTTTCAAGATTAGGAATTTCTCCCCTGGACAGATATGTATATTTGTTTTTCTTGTAATCATCCTCAGTAATATCAGGGAAAGACAAAGTAATGTATAACTCTTTGCCAAGTCTTTGAAATTCACCGTTATTAGACAGAGACAGAAGGCTGCAGTTTTCCTCTGGCTTATCCAGATTAAGATAGAGTTCATTCAGATATGAATCTTCGTTCAAATCCCCCCAGTGATAGCTTTTGTCCAGTTTGTAGCCTTTAGCGTGCTTTGAATCTGCAGTCTCATAAATGAAACCTGGATCATAATTATCAGGTTTAGATAAAGCTTCATATATTTCTTTGTAAGGAGCGATACAGTTATCTATCTCCTCCCATGAATAAGGTTCGTAGCCGGTTTCCATGTAATCATAATCACCTGAGTCTCCGTAACCTTCCATGTAGTATTCATCCTCCTCTTCAGGAGTTTCAAAAAGTTGAGAAATCTGAGAAATCTGATCAAAATTTTTTTCAACAACTTTCAGGTCTTTTGAATTAATACCGTACTGTTCCTTTAACTGCTCTGCAATAAGAGCCCCGTACGCTGACATTGAAGGATCAGAAGTTAATGCCTGAAACATTAAAATATATGAAGAACTTTTTAATATTGAATTAACCTTTAAAAGTCCGTTACCGGTAATTCCAAGTTTATTCAGTTCTTTATTGATTTTATTTTTTTCGGTTGAACTTACGCTGTCCAGATCATACAGATCAACATCCCCAACAATCTCTTCAATGCTGTCAAAATTTTTGATGAAGTTTTTTACATCAGAATCAGTCAGACCTGATGAAGCTGGTTCAGCAAAAAGTGCATGGCTTACAAAAATAAGGGCCATTACCGAAATAAGAATTTTTGTTATTTTTTTCATAACTCTCTCCCGTAAATAATTATTTTATTCAGAATAGTCTTCAGCATCAGGAAGCATATCATTTGACTGACTATATTCGTACATACTTTTATAATACTCTGCAACTTCATTTATGTCAGTACCAGAAAGCTCTTTCACCTTTTCATAATAGGGATAAAAAATTGCCAGATTTTTTTGATTTATTTGAAACTCATTAACCTCATAGAATAACTGTTTTGGAACACCAGTATAGAGTTCAAAGTCAGGAACAGTTGAATAAAGTTCAGAGTAGAGACAGATATTATACAGTCTGCAAATTTCTTCAAATTTATCGCCGCCATCTTTTCCACCGAATCCAGCCTTTTTCAACACTTTATCAAAGGCCTCTTCCATTGCATCTTCATCCATGTCACTGTTCTGGATATTATCAATTTCTTCATAGATGTATTTATAATTTTTTACAAAATTCTTAACATCTTTTTTTGAAATCTGAACGCTTTTTGTCTGTCCAGAAACAATTCCTGTTAAGGCAATCAAAAGAAGCGCGCAAATAATCTTAAAGTATTTTTTCATATTCTGTTCCCCGGTTTATTTATCAGATTCAGTTAATGTAAAAAAAAATATTTTACATATTCTTCTTTATTTCATCATATTTTGCATAAACATCGTCCCAGTTTTTATAGTGGAACTTTTTATGCACTTTTTCCACCATCCACTGCTTGATGTTTTCTGTGTGGGGATATGGTAAATAGAAAAGTCGCTTTGAAAAGTGGCGGATTACAGTTTTAGGATAAAGGAATTTCTGGTCATTAAAACGCTGGGAAATTACCATTTGTTTTGTAGTTGAACGAATGATTGCACTTTCATCTGCAAAAGTAAGCTTCTTTGTTTTAATCAGCTGGCAGCACTTGTCAAAGAAATTATTCTTTTTACATTCAGTCATGTTAAAGAGGATTACTCCTGCGTTTATGAACTTTCTGTTAAAGAAAAGAATTATTTTACCGTAGTGGTCTCTGGCAGCAGCGTATTCTACCTTTGAAACATCAATATTCCAGAGCTTAGTGATATCATCATTGAACATTAAGTCTGCATCAAGATAAAGAAGTTTTTCAGGAATGCCTTCTACCTTGTCTGCAAAAAGTCTGAGCAAAGTGTATGGAGAACAATAGCACTGTTCATTTGGACTTGCAGCAAATTCCTGATCATAAAGATTTCTTACATCAATCTTAATCACTCTGTTTTCTTTGTTATACTGTTTTACTACTTTTTCCAGTTGACCTGCCTGTTCATCAGTCATGGCAAGATAGCGTGGATCAAGATGACTTACATCCATTGTAAAAATATAGAATGTAAATGGTTCACTGGTCTTTGTTCTTTCAAGAATAGAAAGGCTTGTAAGTAAAACTCCATCAAAGACTTTATCGTTTCCGCAAAATAAAATGTTAATCATTTCCATTCTCCTTCTTAATATATTTTATCATTTCTACATTATTGTTTTTTGCCCTCTCACACATGGCTTCATAACAGCGGTCCCTGAGCCACTTGCGCTGTTCTTTTGCAGATAAATCTTCCGGCGGAAAAAAAGGTCCGTCTATATAAGTTACCAGTCTTGGAGTGCTGGAAAAACGCCTTTTCTGATAAGTGTCTGTATAACAGAAAGTGGGAGCCTTATACTGAACCGGATACCTGAATGACATATCCAGAAAAGGCCTGATCTTTGTATAAAAAGGCCAGATATGTGCTTCAGGATAAATATGAATTACTTTCTTCTGCTGAACCCTTAACTTTATTGTATCCATAAAATTTCTGGTAGCAGGAATATTATCTGGAAGAGGAAGGGCTCCAAGGTATGGAGTTATTTTTCCCAGAATAGGCATACTCACATTATTAGGATGAACAATTACAAAAACCTTTTTTGGAAAATTCAAAAGGGTTGGAACAAGCGCATCGGCAATAAAGTGAGTGTGATTTGCAAAAGTAAAATAAGCGGTTTTTCTGTAAGGACGCAAAACCTTTTTGTTTACGATTTTATGATGCCACTTAAGGCTGAGATAAAGCTTTGCCAGGGGAAGAGCCACAATTCTGTACCAGAAAAAGCTTTTCATGGTCCAGCCAAAAGAAGCATTTCCGTAGTCATAAGATTCATCAATTTTTCTAGGCTGAATTGAATCCCCTGCAAATTCATCGTTCAGTTCATCTGAATAATAAATTATTTTGTTTTCCATGATTGCTTTTTCCGTATAGTTTTATTGTTTTCCGGAACAAGTACTATTTTAAGTAAGTGAGAGGAATGCCATAGGTATCTTCATAGCACTTCTTCCACTGCTGATAGTTATTCTCTTTCATCTCTTCAACATTTTCTTTAAGAGACTTGGACTTATCGGCATAGATTGGTTCCAGTACATGAACAGTGTACTCCTGCACAGGGAATCCGTCACCATCAAAAAATTCAGAATCCTTCATGGTGATGAAAACCGGAATGACAGGAACATTGTTTTCTGCTGCAAAACGGAAAGCCCCTGGTGTAAGAGGACGAGGTTTTCTGTAGTTAACCCACATTCCCTGTTCTGCATAAACAATAACCTTTTCTCCCCTTTTAAGTACAGTTTTCAGCGCATGCATAAATTCCTTCATAACGGCAAAACTTGATGCCAGAGGTAAGGTATTGCAGTTCTGAAAAAGAGGAGTATAGATACCAGGATTTGATGTATAGTTTCCTTCCCGAATAACTCTCCAGAGAAATTTTCTTCCCGGAGTCATACGGAGAGGATTTTTGCTGCATCTGCCAAGATATTTGTCAAATACAATGTCCAGTGCAAAGGAATCTGCCGCATTAAAGTGATTACAGGTTACAATTGCTCCCTGTTTCTTAAACTGGGCAAGTTTTTCATCTCCCACTGCACCTTTCAAAATAAACTGATGAGCATCTGAAAGCTGACCAATCATCTGGAGAACCTTTTTAAAAGTTACCCTTGTCTTGATTTTGTTAATGAGCTTTTTTCTCAGATAATCGCATTCACCAGGCTCCAGAGGTCTTGTAGGAGGATCGTCCTGAACGTCCATTGTCCACAAGCCCTTTCTTTCGTATTCATCAATACGCTCCAGAATTTTTATTCTTTCCGGATTTTTTTCAGGAATATTATTTGTTTCTGCTGCCATAAACAGACCTATGATATACCTGCTTAATGTAACTTACAACAGCAGATTCTGCTACAAAATGACCGAATTTTTTGAAAGTATTGCCTACCTTGTAAGGCATTGTAGATTTACGAACTGTATTCCAGTAGTTGTTTGGATCTTCTGCATCACGTCTGGCAACTTCAAGAAGTTTTTTACCACCTTCAGCATCCTTTGCACGCTGGGCATCAGTATAACTCTTCTTAACCTGCATGATTTCATCGTAGAAAGGATTTCCATCAGCATACTTCCAGAAGTCCCATTCATATTCAACGCCATCATTAAGCCATGGCTTCCAGCTCATTTTATAGTGAACGATTTTAAGGTTTGCATCGTTAAAATCAGGATTCTTAAATGCAGTCTTATTCCATCCCAGGTCGAGATAATAAATTCTATCCTTACAGATTACGTTAAGATAGTCCTGGTCCTGGGCAACATAGAACTTGTATTTTGAGAGCATATCAACAAACTGCTCTTCAACATGTTCCTGACGGAATTTTTTTGCATTAATAACCAGGATTCCTGCACCAATATAATCATCAGCAGGAACACCCAGACACTTTTCACTGTAATTGCGGAAAATTGGATCAAGATATACAACTTCCTCAATGGCAGCACCAAGAAGATTGTTTCCAAGAGGCTTGTTGTACATTTCAGAAATATCGCCCTTAACAACAATATCGCAGTCCAGGTAAAGAACCTTGTCGTACTGAGGGAAAAGTGGAGCAATAAAGAAACGGTAATAGGTTTCCTTTGAATAGTAGTCACGCATGTGCAGCATGCCCTGCATCTTGTCCAGTTCTTCAGTTACATTTATAAAATCAATTGATGCATAATCATAGTCTGCAGTTATTTTTCTTAACTTATCCTTATGATCTTCTGAAACATTTGTTACAAGTACATAAATTTTGTAATCATAATTCTTACTTGCATTTTCAAGCATTGATTTGACTGCAACACCAAGGTAAGGTGCATAATTATCATTCACTGCAAAAAAAATTGGAATTATTTCCTTCATAATGTTTAATCCCCTATAATTTTTTAGTTAACAAGATTTTTTATACATGACAATTAATCAAAAAATGTATAATCGTTAAACAGTTAACAATAGATTAGACATAATCCTAAGGAAAAGGTTGCATTATTTTTTGTATTTGGTCAACTACAGGCCCTGTATTTTACTTTCCAGGATTTTAAGCTGGTCTTTAAGTCCGAAAGATTCCTGCAGCTCAGGCAGGCCTCTGGATATTAAGAAGGCTTTTCCGCTGGAAATGTAGTAGCAGTAATTCTCTTCACTGGAAGGAACCTGACTGAAGGAATCAGTATAAGTTATTATGCTGTAAAGAAATAGCTCGCTTTTATCTGACAGTTTGAAGAGCCGGGCAAAAATATGGCTTTCATCATTCTGGATATCAGCCTTTACAAGACTGCAGCCGTTATACACTGTACTTGTGTATAGTGCATCTCCTTCAAAAGAAAAATTCCAGCTTAGGGTCTGCCCTGATTTTAAATTTCCCGGATTAAAGGAATTTGCTTCTTTAACGGCGCTGTCGATTTTTTCCCTTAAATTAGATAAAGAACTGGATTCACAGGTCTTAAGGCTGTCAAAAAGTTCCCTGGTTACAATTCCATCGTTCTTAAAACCATAAAACAGTTGATAGTCTTTCAGTGCCTGGGCAGTTTTTTCGTCAAATTCCCCGTCTGTTCCATCACCCGGACAGAAGCCTAAATTCAGAAGTTTTTCTTCTACAAGTTTTACATCCTCTCCGGTCATAAGAGGACTGGTATACATAAGTCTTCTTTCAAAGGACTGGGCCTGGAGAGGAAAAATAATCAGGCTGGAAATCAACAAAAATCTCAAAAATCTCTTCATACCTGTAGTTTCGGCAGGATAGAAGAAAAAAATCAGTCTACAGTTACAATGATATGGCCTTTATATGAGCCGGATGTTTTAGAGACAACTTCTCCATTTACGTATATTGTAACTTCTCTGCCTGCAGTTCCCTGAATTGTAGAACCTTCTTCAATGGTCAGACTGCCCAGGTAAGACTCACCGCTTACATTCCATACAGAGCCTCTGCCGATTGTTGCACTGACTCCCCAGTTTGATTTTGCATTATAAAAGTTACCGTTCAAGCTGCTTTCATTTCCGTCATTGTCCTTGTAAGAAAGGCCTTCTACATTCCACAGGCCGTTGGATCCGTCTGCAAAAACTCCGGTAAAGGTAAAGTTATAGAAAGAAACAGTTATTGTAGAAGAACGCTTGTCACCTCTGCCTTCAACAATTCTGAAAACATCACCTTCATTCCAGATAATGCCTCTTCCACTGCCGCCGTTAAAGGTCAATGAAGGAGCACTTCCTGCTTCACTTGCAGCCAGATACTTAAAATCAACTGAGTTCTTATTATCATAGGTACAGTTATTTAATTTAAGGTTTACTCCACTGGATTCAAATTCAAATACGGAACTTACTAAGCCACCGAAACTTGACCCGAAAGTAAGATAAGGAACATCTGAATAATCCCTCTGACCGGTATAGGCAGCAGCGGAATAATTATAGAAAGTATTGTCCAGGACAGAATTTCTCAGTTCAGTTTCATCAGTGTAAGTTTTGCCGGCAAGTTTTGAAAGGTCAGCATACAGCTTCTTTTTCTTATCTCCTTCAATCTGATAATATTCACAAAGTTTTCCAAAAGTCATTTTTCTGCCGCTCATAATAAAATGCATGAGTTCTGAAGTTGAGCTGGCACTTTCCCAGGCATTTTTTGCAGCAAGGGCTTTTTCACCGTAAACATAATCATTTTTATGGGACAAATCAGAGATAAAAGCTGTTCTGTTAAAAGTACTTGTGGAATCAGGAGTAATTCCACCTCTGTTTCTAAGGGCAATTACACCGCTCACACTTGAATCATTTACCTGATAAGTTCCACCGGAAGCAATTACCAGGCCTGCATCTGCACAGGAAACAAATTGGGAAGAATCAGCAGTAATAATTCCTCCCCCAATTACGTAAGCCCCTGCAGAACGATTACCATATACTTCCGTAGAAAAATTTTCTGCTTCCACAAGGCCGTTACCAAAATCGTTTGCAAGAGCAGAAGCCTGACCTACAGCGTAACTGCCCTTAATGCCTGTAGTAGAGTCTACGTTTTTAAGGGAAGCATATCCTCCGTAAACAACATCTGCAACGTGATTATTCCATCCCCGCAGATTAAAAGTAGCATTTGTAACATTTACTGCAGCTGTACTGTAAGGAGCCTTACTGCTGCCGGCAAGAGAACCAGTTCCCCCTGCAATAATTCCATTTGCACCGTCACCATCAGCAGTGAATACACTTCTAGTTCCCTTAATTTTTCCTACATTTATCTGTCCGCCGTCTACTGCATAGAGAAGGGCATTCAGACCCCATTCCATGGTAATTTCTACATTGCAGGAATCAAGCCCTGTAAGATAAGACATTTTTGCCCAGTTTGATTCCGAGGTGGAAATGCCGTTAATGCTGTCCAGATTTACAGAGCCATAATTTTTTGCAAAAACCAGACTTTCTTCTTCCCCGGCTGCAGTAAGAACTGAATGATTTCCATTGATTTTAATTCCGTCTGCGTAAAGTGCGGCAGAAGCAAAAGACAGATAGGCTGGATTTAAACAGGTACGGGCTGTTAAACCATTCAGATTCTTATTTTTACTTTTGATTGTCACATCGTCATATCTGTAAGTAATTTCGTAAGGGCTGTAGTAGATAACATCAATATCACCATCCTGATCGCTGTCTGTAACTGCCACATACTTGTAATCATCAGATTTAATTGTTGCTGAAGGGAAAGTTCCTGTTAATTCAGATTTAAAAATCTCTTCGCCGGTAACAACATCGTAAGCATGAGCATTTTCATCAACAGATACAGGTTTACCGTTCAAGTAATAACCGGATACAAAATTAATTTTATCCCCATACTTATTATAAGAAGAATCTGCTGCAATTCTTTCATTCACAGCCATTGCATCCCCGTCAGTAAGGGCAAAAAACTGCTTTGTTAAATCTTCAGCCTTTACAAGACCGGCAAGAGTTTCTGAAATTTCATTAACCTTTTCAACTACAGGATAGTCGTCACCGGTAAAGGTCACAGATTTTCCTTCCCTGACAGCCTGACCATTATAACTTTGTGCAAGTGCTGCTATGTCATCAAGAGAAAGCCTGCCGTTTACATTAAGGTAAGTAGTTCCGGCAATTGCAGCTTTTGAAGGATTTTTTATTTTAAGGGATATTTTTTCAGTGCCTGAAGAAAGAACAGTTTTTCCACCAGCCTTAAACTGGTTTGAGCCTACAGGAAGATAAAGAGCGGCATTTGCACTGGACTGAAAGGCCCCCTGGGAAATTTGAACTTTTGGATTTGCAAAGGAAATGACCATTGCTTCGTTCAGGTCATAAAAAGCCCAGTCGGCAACAGTTTCAACTGAATCAGGAACATAAACTTCCAGGATTTCTCCGTGGTGACCGAAAGCATTTCCTCCAATGGCAGTAACAGTTTTTCCACCCAGAACAGAAGGAATGATTACGATAGAATCGCTTTTTCCTGCATAATATGTAATTGTAGATTTATTATTCTGTACGTCAAAGGACCAGAGTCCTTCATTTAATGAAATCTTTTTAGATGTATTTTCATTAAAACATGATGTAAAAAAAAATGTGATTGCAGAAGCTAAAGTTAATGCAATAATATTGCGAAAAAGTTTCATCAGATACCTCAAACTGTAGTTTACTAAAGCTGACTAAAACATTCACCTAATACTATGTTTTATAACATATTTTTAACTTTTTTTACACAGATATTTGTGTTTTAAATCACAATCTGACTACAATTTGAGGAAATAAAATATTTTACAGTTCAGCAATCACTTCAACTTCAACAAGAGCAGCCTTTGGAAGAGCGGCTACTTCGAAACAGCTACGTGCAGGTTTTGAAGTAAAATGCTTTCCATATACTTCGTTGAAAGCAGTGAAGTCAGAAATGTTTTTTAAGAAGCAGGTTGTTTTAACAGCCTTTTCTATTGAAGTACCGGCTTCCTTTAAAACAGCTTCAAGATTTTTGCAAACCTGTTCAGCCTGTTCAGCAATTCCACCTTCCACAAGATTACCTGTTGCAGGATTAATTGGAATCTGTCCTGATGTGAAAACCAGATTACCTGTTTTGATTGCCTGTGAATAAGGTCCAATTGCATCAGGGGCATTTTTTGTAAATACTACATCCATTATAAAAACTCCTTTTTTCCGCAGAATAAGGCGGATTATTTTCTAATTAAACTTCCTGGTAAGAAGCACCAATTCTATTCATTGACTGATAAAAATGAGGGAAACTTACAGAACAGCATTCTGCATTTTTTACCAGTACTTTCTCTCCTTCATCAAGTCCCAGCCCCAGGCAGGAAAGCGCCATGGCAACTCTGTGATCATCATAAGATTCCACCTGTCCTCCATGAAGCTTAAATTCCGGATTTCTGCTTCCATCAGATAAAACTGGTGAATGGCCCTTGATAATCATATAGTCTGGACCGTCTTCTATTTCAGCTCCAAGTTTTGTCAGTTCTTCCTTAAGCACCTTGATTCGGTCAGTTTCTTTTCTTCTGCAGACAGCGGCATCTTCCAGAACAGTTTTCCCTTCCGTAAAGCAGGCTGCAACAGCAAGGGCACAAATGGCATCCGGAAAAGGAGAAAGGGCAATATGAAGTTCTTTTTCAGGAAGATTTTCAGTTGTAAGCCTTCCTATTCCATTTCTGGATTTTTTCATGCCGCGAACAGTGATTCTTTCAGCGCTTTTATCCCACTCTATATCTGCACCGATTTTCTGAAGCACGGAAACAATTTCTTCATCCCCCTGAGTTCCGCTGCCATCAATTCCTTCAATAGAAATTTCACTGTTTGAAATAAGGGCTGCCACTAAAGGAAATGCAACCCCTTCCCAGTCAGAAGGAATTGTTGTGTCAAAGGCTTTCAGGTCTACTCCCCCGTCAACTTCAATCTGCTTAAAATCCTGGGAAATGCGGCATTTAACTCCCACTTTCTCAAGCCATTTCTGAGTCATTGTAAGATAGGGAGTTTCTTTTGGATCTGAAAGATTAATATGCAAAGTTCCTTCCATTAAAATTGCGCTCATCATTAAGCCGGAAATATACTGGGAAGAAACAGCACCTTCAGTTTTAACTGTATTTCTTGCGGATATTGGTCCTTTAATGATAAGAGGACAACCTTTTGAATCCGGGGTGCGGGTTGAAGCTTGAGCCCCCAGCTGATTTAAGGCATCAACTACGTGGTAAACAGGTCTCTTTCTGATAGAAGCATCTCCTGTAAAAACAGACCAGCCGTCAAAGGTTGCTGCAACAGGGGAAAGAAAATAAAGGAGAGAACCAGAGTTACCTACATTAATCACATCATCAGGAAGATGGAGGGATTTTCCAGCCCCCTGAACAATCCACTGATTTCCCGGCTGCCCGTCTTTATCCTTCTGTAAATCCACATCAGCTCCCAGAAGAGGAAGTGCTGCTGCAGTTGAAAGGCAGTCAGCACTTGGCAGAGGATTATTAATATGAGACACTCCTTCTGCAAGAGATGCAAGAAGAAGTGCACGAATTGTATGAGATTTTGAACCTGGAACCCGTATTGAACCAGACAAAGTGTTTTTAAAAGCCTTAATAATCATATGGGCTCAGTTTATCACATTACTATTGATAGAAGCAATAAGATTTTTCCTTACTTATGAAAAAGACTGGAAATTCTGCACCTGAAGAACTGATAATTTTGCGGCAGAGCATTACTAGCCCGAATGTCGAGTTTTGAAAATCATTGTATTTAACAAAAAAACGACTCCCAGTCGTGAAACGTCTTGTCGAAACCGCAGGCTCGCCTGCTTCACGCATTTTGTGCTTGTAATTATAAACGGTTGCCGCTTGCGCGGCAGCACAAAATGAGTGATTTCGCAAGCCGTTTCACTCCTTCGCGCCGTTTTTGTAAAATATTAAGTTTTCAAAACTCGACATTCAGGCTATATAATAACAGTAAGAAGGTTTATTATGGGATTAAAAGTCGCAGCAGTTTTTTCAAATCACATGGTTCTTCAGAGAAACAAAAGTATATGTATTTTTGGAACCTCTGATGTAAAAAAAAGAGTTACTGTTTCAATCATTAAGAATGGAAAGATTCTTGATCAGGAAAGTACTTCAACTTTTTACGATAAAGGTTCAATGAAAAATAAATGGAAAGTTTATCTTAATCCTCTGAAAGCCATGGACAATCTGGAACTTATTGTAAGCGATGGAACTGATACTTTCAACTTTACAGATATAGTTACGGGAGAAGTCTGGCTGGCCGGTGGTCAAAGCAATATGGAATTTGAACTGCAAAACTGCAGCGAGGGTCCTGAAGAATTAAAGATTACAAAAGATCCTGGTGTACGTTTTTACTATACTCAGAAAATGGCCTGGATGGACAAGGAATTCTTTGAATGGGAAAAAAATACAGAATGGCAGACCTGGGAAAGCGAATGGAAAAAGAGCTGGTCTGCAGCAGGATATTTTTTCGCGAAAAAACTTGCAGCAGAACTTGGAGTAACTGTTGGGGTAATCGGCTGTAACTGGGGCGGAACTTCAGCTTCTGCCTGGATGAATGAAGACAGGCTGGAAAAAGATTCAGACCTCTACACTTACCTGCAGGAACAGTATGAGGCCACAAAGGGAAAATCCATTGAGACCCAGTGTGCTGAATATGATAAATATGTAGAAGAAAACGATAAATGGCAGGCAGCCTGCAATAAACTTTATGAAGAAAATCCGGATATCGAATGGAAAACCGTTCAGGAAAAACTGGGACCATGTCTCTGGCCTGGACCAAAAAGCTGCAAAAATCCATTCCGTCCCAGTGGTCTTTATCACACAATGCTTGAAAGAGTTATGCCCTACACTCTGGCCGGCTTTATTTTCTATCAGGGGGAAAGTGATGACCACAAACCATATTCCTACTATAAATTACTGAGAGAAATGATTGACCAGTGGCGCACTGACTGGAACGATGAAGAACTGCCATTCCTTAACGTAATGCTGCCGGAACACCGCTACAAAGCAGACAAAGACTATAAAAACTGGCCTGTAATAAGGGAAGCACAGCTGAAGACCTTTAAAGTATGCAGAAACACAGGACTGGCTGTAGGAGCAGATTTAGGTCAATACAATGACATTCATCCAAAAGCCAAGAAAGAAATAGGAAATAGACTTTGTCTTCAGGCACTCTGGTCAGTTTACGGAAAGATTTCTGAAAATAAAGCCAACGGACCAGTTTTTAACCATGCCATCGTAAAAGACCAGAGCATTATCTGTTATTTTGATTATGCAGACAGTGGCTTTACTTTAAAAGATGATGATTTTGAACTGGAACATTATAAAGAAATGGAAAAAATCCAGGGAAATACTGTTCCTTCTGATTTTAATGGATTTGAAATTGCAGGACCAGATAAAATCTTCTATCCTGCCAGATTTGCATTTGGAACAAAAGACGAAGAATTAAATACAATCATTCTTTCATCAGAAAAAGTAAAGGAACCTGTCTATGCCCGCTATGCCTGGTATAACTATGGACCTGTTATTCTTTTCGGAAAAAATGGTCTTCCTGCAACTCCATTCCGTACAAGAAATGATGACGAACTTTCCGGTGACGGAGAACATGCCGCCATTCAGCAGATAATGGAAGTATAATAATGTATACAAAAACGCCTAAAATCAGTAAAATGTCAGCCAAATGCGCGATTGTTACAAGATTTTAGGCGTTTCAAAATCTGCCTCTGCAGCAGAAATCAGAAGAGCCTACAGACAAAAAGCAAAACTACTTCATCCAGACTTAACTCATTCAGATGCTGAAATTGAAGCTTTCAGGGAACTTACGGAAGCTTATGAAGTGCTCTCAAATGAACATTCCCGCAGTCTTTTTGATTCAGAACAGTATTACAGAGAAAACTTTAACTTCAACGAGAAAAAGCATAAATCTTTTGACTACAGAAGCTGGCTTCTTGAAAGGGGCGATGACGAAAGTATGGCCAAACTGATTCTGTTTGACCTGCTCCATCATAGGGAAGACGAAGCAGTTGCCCGTTACAAAGAAATGAACATGACAAGAACGGGTTTTAAAATGAGTCGATGGTTTACCCGGGAAGATTTTATGGATTATGGCTTTATCCTTACAGAAGAGCTGGTTCTACGTCAGGAATATTATGATGCAGCAATTCTTATTTCTCAGGTAATCCTTATGAATTACAGTTACGACTACTTTAAATTCTTTATTGAAGACGTGAAGGATTTTGCCCGTCATATTTTTAAGAATAATATTGAATATAAAGTAAGCGATGAGCTTGCCCTGGATGCCTGGGAAAGAGCTCTGGAGCTGGAACTGTCCAGGGAAGATGATGCATTCTTCCTTCGAAAAATGGCTGATGCATATGACAGGCTTGGAGACAGCACAACAGCTAAAATCTGCAGGGATGAAAGCGTAAGACTTGCGGGTTAATTTTTTGTAAATAATTGTTCTGCAAAAGAAATGCACACAGCTTTTAGCAGACTATATAGAGGTACATATGATTCGTTTAAAGAATGAACAACAGATTGAGGGTATTAGAAAAAGCTGCCACGAACTGGCAGATTTGTTTAACGAAATTATTCCAAAAGTAAAGCCTGGTGTGAGTACCTGGGAAATTGACCAGTGGTGTCAGAACTTCTGTAAAAAATACGGAGGCAAGCCGGCCTGGATGCTGGAAGGTTTTCCTGGAATGGCCTGTATATCCATAAACAATGAAGTTATCCACGGAGTACCTTCTAAGCATAAGATTGTTGAAGACGGAGATATTGTTTCCCTTGATATTGGAATTGATTTAAATGGTTATATTTCCGATTCTACTCATACGGTTATGGTTGGTAATGTAAAACCGGAAATAAAAAAACTTGTTCAGGTAACAAGAGAATCTCTTCTTGCAGGAATTGATGCCTGCAGAACAGGAAATCGTATTTCAGACATTGCAAATGCAGTTTACGACATTTGTAATAAGCAGAACGGCTACGGTGTAGTTTATGACTACTGTGGTCACGGAGTGGGCCTTGAAGTTCATGAAGACCCAAGCATTCCTAACTGTCCAAGCAGAGGTCCTAATCCTCGAATTCAGCCGGGTATGGTTCTTGCCATTGAACCAATGATAAATATTGGTACTGCAGATGTAGAAATTGCAAAAGGATCTGACTGGACTGTAGTTACCTGTGATGGAAGCTGGAGCTGCCATGAAGAGCACACTGTTGCAGTTTATCCTGATCACACAGAAATTCTTACAGACCTGAATTACAACGGAAACGCCTGTCAGGTTTGAAAAACATAATTTGTATATATTTTTCGAATAAGAAATAAAAATAAAAATTCCCTGGGAGAAAAAAATGGCAAAAATTCAGATGAAAAATGCTATTGCAGAGCTGGATGGAGATGAAATGACAAGAGTTCTTTGGGCAGTTATCAAAGAAAAACTCCTTGAACCTTTCATCGATCTAAAAACCGAGTACTATGACCTTGGACTGAAAAGCAGAGATGACAGTGATGACAAAATCACATACGAAGCTGCTGAGGCAATCAAGCGTCTTGGTGTTGGAGTAAAATGTGCAACCATTACTTCAAACGAAGCCCGCATGAAAGAGTATAATCTTAAACAGCTTACTCGTTCTCCTAACGGAATTATCCGTGAGACTTTGGACGGAACTGTTTTCCGTGCACCAATTTTTGTAAAAAATGTTCAGTGCTGTGTAACAAGTTGGAAAAAACCAATCGTTCTTGGACGCCACGCCTATGGAGATGTTTACAAAAACTGCGAAATCAAAGTACCTGGTCCTGGAAAAGCAGAACTTGTTTTCACAGGAGATGATGGAACTGAAATCCGTAAGACTATTCAGGTAATGAAAGGTCCTGGTATTCTTCAGGGTATTCACAATATGGATTCTTCAATTGAAAGCTTTGCCCGCTGCTGCTTTAATTATGCACTGGACAAAAAAATCAGCGTATGGCTTGGAACAAAAGATACAATCAGCAAAATTTATGACGGAAATTTTAAGGCCATTTTCCAGCGCGTATTTGATGAAGAATTCAAGGCAAAATTTGATGCAGCCGGTCTGGAATATTTCTACACACTGATTGATGATGCTGTTGCCCGTGTTATGAAAAGTGAAGGTGGATTCCTCTGGGCTACGAAGAATTATGATGGAGACGTAATGAGCGACATGATTGCTTCTGCCTGCGGTTCTCTTGCAATGATGACTTCTGTTCTTGTAAGCCCTGATGGAAAATATGAGTTTGAAGCAAGTCATGGAACAGTTCAAAAGCATTATTACCGTTACCTCAAAGGAGAAAAAACATCAACAAATCCTGTAGCAACAATTTTTGCCTGGACAGGTGCACTCGCTAAAAGAGGTGAACTGGACGGAACACCTGAACTTGTTGAGTTTGCAAAAAAACTGGAAGCTGCAACTTTAGGTGTAATTGAAGACGGTTATATGACAGGAGATCTTGCAAGAATTTCCAATCCTCCTGCAAAAAAGATTCTCAACTCCTGGGAATACATTGATGCAATTGCAGAAAGACTGTAATTTTTTAGAATCTTCTTCTTAATAAAATCCTCCTGAACTGAACATTTTGAATGTAAATCATTCTGTACAGAATCAGGAGGTTTTTTATTACTTTCAGGAATTTTAAAAGATTGAACGGACCAGTCTGATTCCAATAACTCCCCTATTGTTTTCAGGATTCATATCAGAACGGTCAGCAACCCTGCAGTAAATATTATCATCCCAGATACTGCCGCCACGGGTAATTCTATAGTTTCCCTCCCCTGGCCCGGTTGGATCACTGTCAGGAGAATCGTAATAATATCCGGAACCATAATAATCCCAGCACCATTCAGAAACATTGCCGGTTAAATCATAAAGACCTAAGGCATTCTTTAATTTTTTTCCTACCTCGTGAGTTTTTCCGGCAGCATTACTCTTTACCCATCCAACATTGATTGCAGTACTGGAACCTGCATAACGATAGGCAGAATTTTTCTCACCTTCTACAGCGGCATATTCCCATTCAGCTTCAGTAGGAAGTCGGTAGCCGGAAGCAGAAAAATCGCATTTAATCTCACCTTCAATGTGCAGTCCAAGATGAGGCTTATATTTCCATTCATAAGGATTTCGTGCACCATCAACTGTATAGCAGGGAACTTTTCCTGTCATCTGAGAAAGAAGATTACAAAAGTAAATTGAATCATACCAGCTGACTCTTTCAACCGGCAGCAAATCTCCTTTATAAAAAGAAGGATTTTCTTCCATTACCTTGCTGTACAAAATCTGAGTTACTTCAGTGGAAGACATTTCAAAACTTTTTATTCCAACTTTATGAACTGGCTTTTCCCTGGGATAGCCTCTGCTTGACCCCATTGAAAAAAATCCTGCAGAAACAGGAACCATTTTCACATAATCATCAATATTTTTACGAAAAGAAATATTTGTATAAGAAGATGTTTCATGGAGTAAATGTGAATAAGGGCTATTAAAACGAGTGTCTGCAATTTTAATACTTGTATCAGGCAGGTTGTATCGATAGCTGGTATTAAAACCGGTAATATCTCCGTAAGAAAGATGAAGTCCCGAAACAACTATTTTTACCTGGGCAGAATCAATCAATTTCTGTGCAGCTTTTGAAGGATTAACAAAAGTATAAGTCTTTCCATTCTGAATTGTAACCATACTGAAAAGACTTTTTCCATTTAAATCCGTAATGTAAAAATCGACTGAATAGAGGGAAGGTTCCTGAGTTGCTGCGTTAAAGATTTCCTTATTTTTTTTTACATATCCGGGAATAAACTCACTGGTCTTTTTATTTGCAGTTCTGGGCCAGTCCAGATTTAAGTTAGTCCAGTTTTTACTTTTTCCAAGCTGAAAACCTTTACTTACAATTTCGAATATTTCGTTATACTTTGGAGAAAAATGACTTTGAAGGCTTACAGTATAGGTAAGATAATCCGCCCCATAGCCCATACGATCTTTTTGAAGGCTGGAAAAATCAAAACTTAAAGGACAATTAAGAATCCAGTAACTGTCATATTCTTCCTGTATTCTCCGCCATCCAAGTTCAGCATTTGTAAAACCTTTCAGTTTAGGAAATCCGCTTTTTATTTCCTCAGCAAGAAACTCAAAAGCTTCATAAGCTTCATCTGCTCCATTTGCCATTTCAAGTGTCATTGCATCGTAATAATAAGAAAGGGCCTGAATATACTGGAATTTTTCCTCTGCAAGTTTCCCCTTCTCCATGAGCAGTGTATATTCTTCACTGGCAGAAAAGGCATTAAAACCTAAAATGAGGAAGAGGATGATAAAAAAGCAATTATGTTTTTTTCCCGGCAATCTGTATTCCACCCGTCAGTATTTTTAATCGAAAACAAACTGAATAATCCCTTCTCTTATTTCGGAACAATTTTCTAATCTCTTAAGAGAATTACTTGTTCAACGGATTAAAATAAACCACCCCAGGGAATGGAATAATTTTGACAAAGAATTTTATATTCATCTTCATCTCCAGGATTTCTAAGTTCTGTTACATAAAAACTCTGGTCTTTTACATTTTCAAGCGAATTGCCCTGAACCATAGATTGTCCGGCAGCTTCAATTGCAGCACTTGCAAGTTCTTCAACTTTGATTGTTTGATTGGAAACACCGTCCCTGCTGTCTATAACATTTACGTTTGGACCTGCAGCAAGAGACATTTCTTTTGCAATATGGGTAAAATGAGTACAGCCTAAAATTATTGTATCACAGCCTTTTGAAGCAAAATAATCTACGGCAGGTTTTACTGCAGCCAGCCTTTTATCCAGGTTTACCTTAAAATAATTGTGCTCTATAAATGCAACAAGATCCGGGTCACCGCGGCAGAAAACCTCACAGTCAGAAGCGTAATCTTCCATGAGTTTTTGTGTATAAGGATGATTAACGGTTCCATTTGTAGCCAAAAGACCAATCTTTTTATTTTTTGTAATCCGGCAGGCAAGCCTGATTGCAGGTACAGTTCCTACAAAGGGAGTTCCAGAAAAAGTCTTTCTCAGTTCCTCCAGGGCAGTAACACTGATTGTATTACAGGCAATTACAATTGTCTTAGGATTCCACCGGTGAATGATTTTTCCAACAACATCAAGAGCGCAGGCCGTAATTTCTTCCCTGGATTTTTCTCCATAAGGAAAGTTAGCTGTATCTCCCAGATATAAAGTTTTCAGGGAAGGACACTTTTTTTTTAAATCCAGCATGTATGGAATTCCACCTGTTCCTGAATCGAGAAAAGCAACATCTATTGTATCAGTCATAAATTATCCGTATTTAAGAAAATTGGTAAACTCTCGCAAAAAGAGAATAAATCCCTCTGATTATATAAACTATATTGAAAAAAGTGAATTAAATGCGTCTTTTGCATCCTGAATTTTTTTTGCAGAATCAGCCGACGACTTATCCCCTTCAAATTCTCTTTTTACCTTAAAATAGTCGCAGAAATTTGCCTTTTCCTTATCTTTGACCAGTTCATCCACATTTTCATGGCAGTCATAATGAGCTCCTGGCTGATAAAAAAAGCAGTTCCTGCATGAGTGAAGGTCTTCACCACAAAAGGAACAAGTGTCCCTCATACTAATACTATATTGACTAATATTCTTCTTACATTTCCAGCACATAATTAAATTCTATCTATTTGACTTAATTCTTTCAATAGCGTAAAGTTTTTATATGTATCTTTTTACTAATTGTAAATGCCCCGGCTGCAACAAACAGGCTCTCAGCAATTTTGACCAGAATGGAAATATTGTAGAAAGCGACGGCTACTGTCTGGAACATCATCCGGACCCAATGGGAGTCCTTAAACAAATCAGGACTTATATCAAGAATCATGATAAAATCGTTGGATTGAATGCTTCCGGCATCAATATTACAGAAACGGACTTAAAAAACAAAAAATGGTTTGGCTGTGTATTTTCTCACTGCAATTTCTCAAATATACATGCAGAAGGTCTACATGCCCGGATGTGTATTCTGGACTTCTGTACCTTTACTGACTGCGATTTTTTGAATTCAAATATCCAGTACAGTTCATTTTCAGGCAGTAAATTTGTTCATGTTGTACTTACAGGAAGTGATTTAATCCACAACAATTTTAACGGCACAACCTGCTATCAGTCTTCATTTGATAACAGCGACTTATATAATAGTCGTTTTATTAAAGCCATTCTGATGAATTCCTCTTTTACAAACTGCAACCTGAAAAAAACAGTTTTCTTCTCTTCTGTAAGGGAAGGTGTTTCCTTTAAGCTGTCTAATACAAAAGAAGCTCTGATTGACCGTTCTAAAGGCGGCATGATCGGGGAATCAACTTCTAAATATGATGATAATCAGGGGGGATTGTTCTTATGAAAATTTACTTTCATCTCTGCCTGGAAGATTTTACAAACTGCTATATTGTGGTAAATGATGATCCTTCCGTAAAAGAAGCTATAATTATTGATCCGGGTGAAATTTCTGAAGAAATGATTAACCAGATTGAAGGGGGCGGCTATAAACTTTCAGCCTGTCTGATTACTCACAACCATAAGAATCATGTTGCAGGGCTGGAAACCCTTATGCGTATTTATGAGCCCAAAATTTATGCTGCTGATTCAGAAGTAGTCGGAATGAAATGTGAATTAATACATGGAGATGGAAAAATGAAACTTGCCGGCCTGGATGTGGATTTTTTCTCAGTTCCCGGTCATTCCCCGGACAGCATGGTTTACAAAATAGGAAACGTTCTTTTTACGGGAGATACACTTTTTGCAGGAAGCATTGGAGAAACTTCAAGCCAGTATTCTGCAAAACTTCTCCGTAATAATATCAATGCTAAACTTCTTTCTCAAACCGACGGCTTAGTCCTCATGCCTGGGCACGGACCTCCAAGTACGCTGGAAGCAGAAAGAGAGTTTAACATTGATATGAATTAATACTCTCGTCAGCCCTTCTGGAAAAGATTATTCTCTTTCGCAGAGCCAGGCTTTTCCAGAACGCAGACCCCAGTTTTTGAATACATAGTCACTGAACCGCTGACTCTGATCCACAATTCTCTGGCCTTTAGAGTTTTTTACATATACAGACTGAGAAGGAGCAGCGGCAGCAACATTTGCCCAGTTTGCCCTGTCCAGCCAGTACTGTCTTGAAGCCTCAACAGACCGCTGCATGTGATAAGCCATATATTCATTCATCATTAAATATTCATCATTCACATCGTATCCCAGATTTTGTGTGGTAAAATAGATTTTCATAAAATTCCATGTTACTTTATCACGATTTTCATATTCCTCTTTTACAAAATCCCTGAAGTTCTGTGAAGAAAAGAATATGCCGTGCCAGCTTTCATGAGCCATAAGCTGAATTCTTGTGGCAGCAGCAGTTTCTCTTGAGATTGAAATAACCGAACCTTCACTGGCAGAAAAAGTTCCATCAGCTTCTGGAACAAGTATTTTATTATGAACAAGAATTGTTCTCAAAAGCATTTCTTCCTCATTTAACGGGAAATTGTCCTTTACTGCTTTTGAGAAGAAGGCGGCCATATCAATTGCCTTGTAATCGTGGGCATTGTAGCCTCTGTGGGTTGCAACAAACTGGTCATTCTGCAGAGTTCCCTTATAACCTTCCTTTTCAACAAAATATGCCATGCGAGTAAAGAAACGGCTTTGAGTTGCATAATCCTTAAAATCGAAAAATAAAACCCTGGGGAAAAGATTCCACTGATACAATTCATACTTTTCAGTTCTCCAGTTTTTTACCGGCCAGGAAGGTACAAATCCTAAATCTGTCTCAAAAGGTTCTATTACTCTCTCACTTCCCATACTTTTAGGATTTCCCTTCATAAGTATAGCAGTAATTAAACTTGAATTTTCTCCTAATGAAAAAATTGAATTCTTTGATTCAAAGGAGCTTGTCTGAAGAATAAGTTTTTCCAGAGCAGGACTCATTGAAATAGAAAAATTTTCTTTTCCATACTTCGCTTTTACAATTACAGGATTTGATTCTTTTCCGTAATCAGAAAGCTTTTTAAAAGAAAGTTCAATTTTTGGCATTACGCCTTCAGTTGAATTAAATGAAGGAAATAAATCTCCTGCAGCAACAAAATCAGCAGAATCAAAGTTTGTCTGAAGTTCTCCCCCATCATATCCAAATGCAAAGAGAATCTGTTCATCACTTACTTCAAATCCCAGAACAGATTCCGTCATATTAAATTCTGCAACTTTTATTCCGGTATCGCCATGTACAAAAAATCCTGCCGGCACTTTTCGGCTGGCCATAACAAGGCTTAAAGATTTTTTATCATAATCTGAAAAATCTCCCTTAATAAGTCCCCTTGGAGATAATTCTGCTTTAAGTTTTCCCTTTTCATCAAAATCATCTTTGTAAAGCAGTCCCATTGTAAAACTGCCTTTCTGGTCAGGTGAAGAGATGTCATCCATTTTCTCCAGTTTAACCTGAACAGAATTCAGCTGCTCTTCAGTAAAGAGCCGGATTATTTCTTCACTCTGCTTTTGAGTAAACTTAAAAAACATATCTCCGCCTGCAGATTTTTTATCCACATATGCATTAAGTGCATCCGGACTTAAAGCCATCAGGGCTTCTCCTTCATAAAGAAGGCGGGAATAACCAGAGTTTTTACCCTTACAGGAAATAAAAGGTAAAATCATAATACTAAAAATCATTGTAAAAAGAATTTTTTTCATAATTAAAGATACTACACTTTTTACGGTCTTTTCTCTATACTTTTACCCATGAAAGCCCTTGTTATGCACAAAGACCTTAACCATAAACTTAACTCTTTCGGGAAAAAATATATTCAGCACTTCAACAATTTTTTTTCAGGAGAGCAGCTTTGTCTTTATCAGATTTTCCCTTTATGGGCTTTTTACAGTGATGATGAATTTGAATTAAAAACTGTTACAGCAGCAAGTATAGAAGGAGTTTCCATGGAAAAGGATTCACTTTTTTTTGACCTTGCCCTTTCCATGAAAAATACCCGTTCTTTTAAAATAAAAAAAATCTGCTTTGCAAAAGAAATAGATGGTAAAGACCTGAGTTCTATTTCAGCAAAAGCAGATTGTATTGTAGAAAACCTTAAACCAGACTTTCTCTTCCCGGTAAGAATTACTGTTATGAAAACAGGTCAATGTTTCAGTGAAAACAATGCCTTTTATCTTACGGAAGAAAAGTGGCTCAAACTTTCAAAGTGATTCAGAAAATCACTGCATTACGTTTTCACCGCGCTCCATTGCAATCAGACCTGACTTAAGCAGTTCCAGAATTCCATAAGGTTCAAGCAGGCGAATAAGGGCAGATATTTTGTCTTCACTTCCAGTGGCTTCAACAATAAGTGCATTTTCTGAAACATCAACAATGTGGGCACGGAAGATTTCGCAGGTTTCAATTATTACTCCACGGCTGGCACCACTGGCCTTAACCTTAATCAGGGCAGTTTCACGCTGTGTAGTATTTGCCTTATGACAGTGTTCTATACTAATTACTTCTACCAGCTTAGAAAGCTGCTTTTTAATCTGCTCAAGAATATATTCATCCCCGCGAACGACAATTGTCATTCTGGATTTTGCAGGATCCATTGTTTCACAAACTGTAAGTGAGTCAATGTTATATCCGCGCCGGCTAAAAAGACCTGAAACACGGCTTAAAACACCTGCATGATTTTCTACCAGTACTGACAATACATACTGCTTTTCGTTGCTTGCTCCCATAATTTCCTCCAGGATTATCTATTTAATTCTCAATTACATACAATTTTAAATCATGTACATTATGACATAGATTTAAGCCATTTTCAAAAATCTTTTAACACTGAAACTCTTTGAGTTTAGCTTTTACCTCGAAAAACAGAAAGTTTCCCAGGTTCCCCTTAATGTTTTTCTTCAGAATAAATTCCTAAAAGCCTTAAATCCTCTGTTTTTTCCTTAATAAGGGAAAGAACTTCGTCAATTTTTTTCTGAGGATTTTCTGTATCTTCAGGAATTTCTATATCCGTATAGAACCAGTATTTCCAGGATTGACCTGTAATTGGTCGTGATTCAAGACGGGTCAGATTTAGTTTCATTTTACTAAAAATTTCCAGTACTGAAAACAGGGCACCTGCTTCATTTTTTGTGGTAAAAATAAAACTGGCCATATTTGCCTTTATATTCTGCTGGTGAGCATCAGGAAGACGGGCAACATGATTGGCCTGAATGATTACAAAACGTGTAAAATTATGAGGATCATCTTCTATATCCTCCTGAAGAATATTCAGCCCATATATTTGTGCGTTAACACTTGAGCCGATGGCAGCATTTTCTTTTTTTCCACCCTGAGCAACCATCTGGGCCGCAGTAGCAGTACTTACAGCATCAATTTGATTCCACTCATTCTGCTGATCAAGGAACTTCTTACACTGAGCCAGAGCCTGGGGATGAGAATACACATTTTTAATATCAGATAGGGCAGCTCCTTTTACACCTAAAAGAGAGTGCCTGATATTAAGGGTAATGGAACCAACAATACTTACATCCTGAAAACGGGAGAAATTATCATAATTCTGATAAACTGACCCTGCCAGGGAGTTTTCAATTGGAACCATTCCATAATCCACCTTGCCATCAGTTACTGCTTTAAATAACTGACTGAAAGAATCAAGGGGAACAGAATCAACGTCAGCATCATCAAAATAACGGGAAATGGCCTGCTGGGCATATGCCCCCTTGCTGCCTGAATAAGCACAGGTTATTTTATCAGACTTTTTTTCAGAAGCATTAGCATCTGTATTTTTATTCTGGATTTTTTCTTCCCTGATATGAACAATTGCTTTTCCAAGAACAGGGGCCAGGGCTTCTACATCATGCATAAGTTTATTGAACTGAACCGTTTCCAGGGATGTGGCAGCTTCAGAAAATCCCTTTCCATTACTGCCGTGAACCTGCAGCATAATTCCATCTGCCCCGGAAGCAAGTGCTGCCAGCGCCATTTGAGGAACCTGACTGCGGTGCTTTACAGAATGACATGGATCTACAATTACAGGAAGATGGGTATGAGCTTTTAAAACCGGCACAGAACTTAAATCAAGTGTATTGTTTGTAGAAGATTCAAAAGTGCGGATTCCCCTTTCGCAAAGAACAACCTGATCTGTTCCGGAAGAAAGGAGATATTCTGCAGCCATAAGGAGTTCTTCTACTGTAGCAGTATAACTTCTTTTCAGAATAACAGGCTTGCCCAAAGCACCAACATTTTTCAAAAGGTCAAAGTCCTGCATATTCTGGGCGCCGATCTGGTATACATCCACATAATCCTTCATCATAGGGATTAAAACCGGAGAAACTATTTCCGTGCAGACAGGGAGTCCATATTTTTCCCCCGCTTCCTTAAGATACTTCAGACCTTCTTCACCCAGCCCCTGAAAACTGTAAGGAGAAAAATGAGGTTTATATACACCACCCCTAAGGATAACAGCCCCGCAGGAAGCAACTTCACGTGCAATCTTAAAAATCTGTTCACAGCTTTCTATCATCTGAGGGCCTGCAATTGTAACAAGTCTCTGCCCTCCCAGACGAATCATCTGCCCCCGGTTATTAGGGATTTCAACTATAGTATTTTCTTTTTTGAATTCACGGCTGGCCAGTTTATAAGGTTTTGAAATAGGAATTACTGATTCCACTCCAGGAAGGGTAAACAAATCTTCCTTCTCCAGGTGAGCTCTTCCCACTGCAGCAATTACAGTATCCTCTTCTCCGCTTATTTCATTAATTTTAAAGCTTCTGGAAATTAAAAAATCTTTGATTCTCTTTTTATCTTCTTCAGAAACATTTTTTTTGAGTACAACAACCATAGAATCCTCAAAAGAAACCGGCAGGTTTTATATCAGCCATAGTTCAATGGAATACAAAACCTGCCCTTAATTTTAGATTGATGAAAGATTCCAGCTTACAGTACGGAGAATGTCTCCGAATACACCTGCAGCTGTAACTCCTGCTCCTGCTCCGTAACCACGAACAGTAAGAGGAATTGGAGTATAGCGGGCTGTATGGAATACAAAGGCATTTTCTCCGCCTCTTACTCCATAGAGAGGATCTTCCGGTCCTACTTCCAGCATACCTACAGAAACCTTTCCGTCCCTGATTGATGCTCCCATTCTGAGAACCTTATTTTCCTTCTTAAGCTTGTCCATCTTTTCTGCAAAATAAGCATCAAGTTCAGGCAGTTTTTTAAGGAATTCTTCAGTAGTTCCTTCAAGAGAGAAACCTTCCGGGAAGATAGAATTCATTGTAATGTCTTCAAGTTCAATCTCCATACCGGCTTCACGGGCAATAATAAGAGCCTTGCGGGCAACATCAGTTCCCTTAAGGTCGTCACGAGGATCCGGCTCTGTGTAACGGAGCTGCTTTGCTTCAAGAACTGCTTCAGAGAATTTTTTTCCTTCATCCAGCTTTCCGAAAATATATGAAAGTGAACCAGACATAATTCCGTTAAAGCCTGTAAGCTTATCTCCTGACTTAAAGAGATTCTGGAGAGTATCGATGATTGGAAGGCCTGCACCAACATTTGTTTCATAAAGGAAGCGCACATGCATTTTGTTAGCAGTATCTCTCAGCTGATGGTAGAATTCCATGCTCTTTGAGTTAGCCCTCTTGTTTGGAGTTGCAATGCTCATGCCCGCATTAAGAATATCCAGATAGCGGTCCGGCAGATCGTAGCTGGCAGTACAGTCAACAAAGACAGGATTCAAAGGCTTTTTTTCCTTTACAAATTCAATAATCTGGTTAACGTTTTTGTCAGAATCAAATTCAAAGTCAGGCTTTTTCATCTGCTCGCGCCAGTCTGACAGGTCAATTCCGTTTTCATTGAGGATCATGCCATCAATTGTTGTTATTGCGTAAACCCTGATATCAATTCCCTGATCCAGGAGACTCTTCTGCTGTTCATGAATCTGGTCAATCATTGTGCCGCCGATAGTTCCTGCACCAAAGGCAAATACCTGAATTGACTGCTTTGTATTAAAGAAGAACTGGTGGGCAACACGTACAGCCATATCACCGTCATCTGCCTTAATAACAGCAGAAATTGAACGTTCACTTGACCCCTGGGCAATAGCCTGAATATTAATGTCACGGCTGGCAAGGGCATCAAAGAATGTACCTGCAACGCCCCTCTTCTGCTTCATTGCATCACCTACGATTGAAACGATTGCGCAATCATCATGTACAACAATAGGATTAATAAGCTTTGTAGAAATTTCCAGGGAAAATTCATTTTTAAGCACATCCTGTGTTTTTTCAGCGTACTGCTTTCTTACACAGAAAGAAATAGTATATTCAGATGAAGACTGGGTAATGAGAAGAACTGAGATACCTGCATTTCCTACAGCAGAGAATACTCTGGAAGCCATACCCTTGCGGCCCTTCATTCCGGAACCGCATACTGAAATAATTGCACAGTCCTTAAGGCAGGAAATTCCTCTTACAGGACCTGACTTTTCTGTAGAAAAAGGACCTCTTGCAATTCTTGTTCCCCTGGCAGAAGGATTGTGGCTGTTTAAACTCCAGGCCTCAATTCCTGCAGCAGCCAAAGGTGCAAGTGTCTTAGGATGAAGAACCTTGCTTCCAAAGAATGAAAGTTCCATTGCTTCTTCATAAGACATATCATCAACCAGAATAGCATCCTTTACGATTCTAGGATCTGCTGTGTAAATACCGTCTACATCAGTCCAGAATTCAACTTTTTTTGCATCAAGGCAGGAACCTACAATTGCAGCAGAGAAATCTGAACCATTACGGCCAAGAAGTCCCATTACAGGTTCTGAATTTCTTTTAGACCATGAACAGATAAATCCCGGGAAAAGAAGGATTCTTGCTGAAGGAGCAGAACCGTCCCTGTAATCCTGGAAAGCATCACGGCAGTGAGCATAATCAGGGTCACCTTCCTTCTGATCACCCTTTGTAAAAATAAATTTGCGTGAATCCAGAAGAAGAACATCCTGACCTCTGGCACGAAGCACTTCTTCTACCATTGGAGCGCACATCAATTCTCCCATACCCATAATGCGGCAGTGAGCAGATGAAGGACACTCCTTAAATGTCTGAATACCCTTTAAAAGACCGCCCAGTTCCTTAAGGCTGGCCTCAATTTTTGTCATAACAGCTGACTGGTCAAAGGCTGGAAGGGTTGTCTTTAATTCCCCCGTAATCTGTGTGTGAATAGAGCGTAATTCATTTACATAGAGCTCAGGCTCTTCATCTTTTACGCAACCATCAATAGCTGCCTGCAGTTTGTTTGAAACGCCTGCAACTGCACTCACTACAACACTGATGCGGTCATCTTTTGCGCGACCACACATGATTTCAACACTGTCAAGAATGCGGCGGGCTGAACCCATGCTTGTACCGCCAAATTTAAGTGTAAGCATACTATAAGCCTCTGATATTTAAAGAATTGAGGAATACTAACATTTTTATGAATATTTATCAATGAAATTGTATATTTATGCAGATTTTTTTCTATTTTTGTTTCCTTCATACAGGATTGTAATGGAAAATCTGGTATTTTTGAAAGCTCCATATAAAAAGCGCCATACATTCCCATAATATTTGTAAACAGTTTTTTCCAGATGACCATAAATAGCCCGAATGTCGAGTTTTGAAAAGTTGCTAACATTACAAAAAAAACGGCGCGAAGGAGTGAAAACAACTTACGAAAACACTTATTTTGTGCTGCC
>JAEEGH010005633.1_pt1 | contig 31308 bp, 20 predicted proteins | sample 9134181 | NCBI WGS metagenome assembly JAEEGH01 (sample SAMN16246544, study PRJNA631951) | gut metagenome | biome: gut microbiome; feature: rumen; material: DP-attached | host: Bos | place: Iran: Karaj | collected 2018-10
GAGGGCGCGGTTGATGGCCTGCACCATCCACATCCCTTCATCGGCAACGGCACCCCAGCAAAGGAGTGCCGTCGCAAAGACTGTCAGTATCCGTTTCATAAGTTATTCTCCTTCATAAGGATAAACCGTACCCGGCTCTTCGAAGCTGAGACGGGCGTTCTCTTCCCGGACGTCATCTTTCTTGTATGTGATCGTCCATTTCTCCTGCGTGATCAGGTTCCAGATCTCATCTCCCGTGAGGGGCTCCGCGAAACGGAACTGGAGGGCGGGCTTGAGATCCTTGTTGAGGCGCAGATAAAGGCCGATGAAACCCTCATGGGTGGACAGATGGTTGCTCAGGAAGGGGAGTGCACGCTTGATGATGGGCTTCTCGTAATTGGGATTGACGATCTCGTAGATGTACTGCGGCTGACCCTGGTAGTGCTCCTTGCGCTTCTGGACGACTTCGTTGCCTTCGGCATCGGTGTAACGGCCGTTGACTTCGGCCGTGAAGGGGTCGAACATCTTCTGGAGATATTCGTCGACCGGGATGGTGCCGGTATCCGGATCCATGCGGACGAATTCGAAGTCGACGGGCGTTTCCTTGACGCCGCCGCCATGGACGGGCATGGCGAGGACCTTGCGGTTTACGACTTCCTTGAACCAGGCCTCATCGAGTTCTTCATCGGGGGACATGTATACGCGTACGATGAGCGGGCAGTTGTACTCCGATTCCAGTCCGAAGATGCTCTTGCCCGTGGTGCGGAACTGCAGGCCCAGGTAGTTGAGGTCCAGTTTGTCATACATCTTCTCGGTCCGGAGGGTCACCCATTTGAGTTCAGGCACCTTTTCCGGATCGGGGGTCCAGATGCGGAAATGCGAAGGGGTGAAGACTTCTTCGCGGATCTTGTCTTCGGTGGTCTGGGAAGGATCGTAGGCGAGCTCGACGGTATGGCTGCCGACATAGGTCTTGACGCCATGGACGCCCCGCACCTTTTCCATCCGGGCCTTGAAGGCCATGGAAGAACCGTAGCACTTGACGGACTTCAGCGGGCTGATCTTGAGGGTCTCGAGTTTCATGCCCTCTTCGATGCCCCAGGTCTCGTCGATGGTCGGGAGTTCGAAGCGCGTGCCGGCCCACCAGGCACCGGCGACCAGCAGGACTGCCAGCAAAGCGGGGATGAACTTCGCCCAGTTGCGCCGTTTGCCGGCCTTGGAAGGGCATACGCCCACGCGGAGGGCGTCGACGTGGCAGGCGGCCACGCATTCGCCGCAGAGCGTGCAGTCGACGTGGTTCACGCTGCCCTCGGACTGACAGACGTCGATCCCGTAGGGGCAGGCCTTGGTGCAGCGTCCGCAGTGCGTGCAGGCATCCTCGTCCTTGAGGATGCGCAGGGCCTCGAGCTTCGGCCTGCCGTCCAGGACTTCCAGGACATAACCGGCAATGCAGAAGGTGCCCAGCAGCCAGACCCAGCTGAATTGGAGGCCGAGCAGGCTCAGGACCCACCAAAGCAGGGCGAGACCCACGAGCCAGACCCAGAACTTGAGGGTGTTGGAGATGGCTCCGAGCGGGCATACATATTTGCACCAGAAACGGTCGATGAACAGCCCCAGCAGAATCACGATGCAGACTGTGACGATGGACATCCAGAGCGTGATCTCGCCCTTGAATCCGGTCGCGACGGCATAGTAGGGATCCAGGTTCTTACAGAACAGTTCGCTGGAAGTGACGGTCATGTATACGATCCAGAAAAGCAGGCCGTATTTGACGATGCGAAGGACCTTGTCCGCGACGGCGCCGATATGGACGGTCCTGATCTTCAGCGCCTTACGCAGCCGGATCAGCAGATCCTCGACCGTGCCGACCGGGCAGAGGTAGCCGCAGAACAACTTGCTGAAGAGGATGACCGCGGCGGCGAGCGCGATGCCCATCATGATCTGGAGCGAACTCATCGAGCAGGGAAGGGATCCCCGCTGGAAGAAAGTTGCCAGGGCCTGGAGGCCTCCGAAGGGACAGAGACGCTCGGGGTCGACGGCATCCATCTTGGGGAACAGTTTGCCTGCCAGACCGGACAGGAAGAAGACCAGGGCGGCCAGCGTACCCCACTGCAGGAGGTTCTTGGGCCAGTTGGATCGACGGTTTTTCATGATCGGATAATCTGCATTTCTACAAAAATAGCCATTAATTGGTATTTTACATATTGTTATAGTTTATTATTTTTGCAAATATTGTTTGGTATCCGAAAATGGTTAAGAGAGTGTTGCTATGCTTGTTGCTTCTGGTGACGGTCGCCTTGGGCGAGGCCGCTGCGCAGAAGTTTGTCCTCTCCGGAACCGTTACGGACCGGTCCACAGGGGAGCCCGTCGACTTCGCCACGGTGGTGATCGAGGGCTCCGGGCAATGGGCTGTCGCAGATGCGAAAGGTTCCTTCTCCATCAAGAACGTACCGGCTTCCAAGACCCGTGTGACAGTCTCTTCCCTGGGATATGTCTCCTGGTCGCGGGAGGTCGTGATCCAGAAAGACATATCCAATTTCAAGGTCGCCCTGGATCCGGACAACCTGGCTTTGGAGGGCGCGACGGTGACTGCCAAGGAGGACGCCAATTCAGCGACGACTTCCCGCACGATCGACAAGACGGCCATCGAACACATCCAGATGATGAATGTGGCGGATGTCTCCAGCCTGCTTCCTGGCGGTGCGACGGCCGACCCTTCGTTGACTTCTGAGAAACAGTTCAACATCCGGGGCGGTTCCGGCGAAAAGGGCTTTTCCTCTTTCGGCACTGCGGTCGAGGTGGATGGCGTGCGCCTGTCCAACAATGCATCCTTCCTTACGGCGACCGATTTCGACAGCAAGCCTATGAAGGGCGTAGCCACCAATAACATCGCATCCACCAACGTGGAGTCGGTCGAGGTGATCACGGGTGTCCCTTCCGTAGAGTATGGAGACATGGGCTCCGGCCTGGTGAAGGTCAACTTGAAAAAGGGTAAGACGCCCTGGATGCTCACTCTTTCGACCAGCCCCAGCACCAAGCAGACCTCCGTTTCGAAGGGATTCGGCCTGGGCACAGGCCGGAAAGGTCATTCCAACGGTGTCTTGAATACCAGCATCGAATACACGGAATCTATTTCCAAGCAGATGTCTCCCTATACGGCCTATCGCCGTGAGCAGATGTCCCTTTCATATATGAATTCGCTTAATTCGGGCATCTTCGCTTCCACTCCGCTCCGCATCAATCTTGGGGTGACGGGAAACTTGGGGGGCATGAATACGACCGCCGACCCCGACGCCGTACAAGGGACCTGGTCCGTTGACCGGGACCGTGTCGTCCGGGGCCATTTCGACTTGAATTGGCTGCTCAGCAAGCCTTGGATCACCAACGTGGAGCTCAGCGGATCGGCCTCATACTCCGACAAGGAGAGCCGTGAACGGTCGTATAATTCTTCCGCGATCAACAAGACGGTCCTGCACGGACGGGAAAACGGTTACTTTATCGCCGTCCCGTATTCCGGAGGAGAGATCCCTCCGGTGATGTACATTCCCGGCGGCTATTGGTTCAACACGATGTGCGATGACGACCGCCCGATGACGACCAAACTTTCTTTCAAGGCGAATCACAACCATTTCTTCGGCAAGGTTAACAATAAGGTCAAGTTGGGCGCCGACTGGAGTACAGACCGGAATTTCGGCATCGGAGCTTATTCTCCCGAGATGGAGACAGCCCCGACATTCAGGGAATATCGTTATTGCGATGTTCCCACGATGCATAATGTGGGTGTCTATCTGGAAGATAACTTGATGTTCCCGGTCGGAAAGGGGCAGGTCAACCTGATTGCCGGCCTGCGGAATGACAATACCATGATTCGTAGTTCCTCCTATGGTATCACATCCAGCCTCTCACCCCGTTTCAATGCCAAATATACCATTCTCCGGCGCCAGGGCCGGGAGCGGAAAGCGGTGCGGGAACTGTCTGTCCGCGCCAGTTGGGGCGAAGCGGTGAAACTCCCTTCTTTCTCCGTGCTTTTCCCGATGCCGACCTACAGGGATTTGCGGATTTTCGCTTCTACCACCAACTCTTCCAATGAGTCTATCGAGGCGTATTACACCCAGCCCAGGACCATCGAATACAATCCCGACCTGCAGTGGCAACGCAACCGGATGATGGAATTCGGCGTGGAGGCTGATATCCTGGGCAACAAGATCTCCCTGGCGGCATATCGCAACCGCACGCTCCATGCTTATAAGATATCGACCCGCTATGACCGGATATCCTATGCTTATACCTTGGATAACGCCCTTGCCGGCGTCCCCATTCCTGCGGATCACCGCGCGTTCTCGATCGATGGGCAAACCGGAATCGTTACGGTAACGGACAAGTCGGGCGCTTTCCCGTCACAGGAGCTTCCTTTCATTACTTATCAGGAGTTGTCCCCTAGCTATTATCCTGACAATGAGCTCAATCCGATCGACCGTTTCGGTATCGAATGGGTGGTGGATTTCGCCCGGATCAAAGCCATCCAGACCGATATCCGGCTGGATGGAACCTGGTATGCGTACAAATCCCTGGCGACCAACCAGATCGAGTTTAGCCCGACTACGCTCCGCTCTTCGAAAGACAAGCTTCCTTATCCGTACATCGGCCTCTATTATGGAGACAATGCTTACTCCAACGGATCGGAATCCCGTTCCCTGCGGATGAACCTCACGCTCACGACCCATATTCCGAGTGTCCGCATGATCCTGTCTGCCAAACTGGAGTCCAGCCTGCTGAAGTATTCCCGGACGCTGAGTGAAACGCCGGACGGAGCCGAGCTCGCTCAAGTCATCTCCGATCCTTCCGACATCCTGTCTACGGTAGGTGGCTCTATCTATGAAGGTGAGCACTATGTCGTACGCTATCCCGAGTATTACTGTTCTTACAGCGACCCCACGCCCCGCCCTTACCTGGATGACCTCAAGGCAGCCAAAGGGAGCGGGAACATGGACCTGTTCAACGACCTGTGGCAACTCTCCTATAAGTCGAGTTACCTGTATGTCTTCAAGAAGGACTACTATTCCCCGTTCTTCAGTGCCAATTTCAGCGTTACCAAGGAAATCGGAGACCTGGCTTCCATCTCGTTCTACGCCAACAATTTCTTTATCAACCGCGCCCAGATCTGGTCTACAAAGTCCCAGACCTATGTGTCGGCGGCCAGTTATATCCCGCGCTTTTACTATGGCCTGACCTTACGACTTAAATTTTAATCCAAACAATAACATCATGAAAAAGATTTGTTTGTTCCTCGCAGCAACGCTAGCCATCGTGGCCGTTTCCTGCGACCCCAAAACACCTAAGACTTTCGAAGTTCCAGTCCAGCTCGTCCTGGACGGACAGCCCTTTGCCCAGGAAGGTGTCCAGATTTCCCTGGCCTCCGGCGACGCAACCTTCGAAGATGTGACGAATGCGGCAGGATTGGTGACTTTCACGGTCCCCATCGGTGTCTATACGGCGACCACTTCTTTCAAGAAGTCTGACGCCGGTATCCTGTACAACTATAACGGCAGCGCCAACGTCCCTGTCACAGAAGCCTTCACCGGTACCGTCAACCTGGCCGTCACGGCTTCCAAGACCAGCCAGCTGATCATCAAGGAAGTGTACAACGGCGGTTGCAAGGACAACAGCGGCAGCAAGAACTACCAGTATGACAAGTACATCATCGTGTACAACAACTCCGATACGGAGGTGGATGCCAGCAAGATGTGCCTCGCCATGGCGCAGCTTACTGCCACCAAATCCACCAACAAGTACGAAATCTCCGCTTCCGGCGTCATCGAGTATGAAACGGCAGGCTGGACGCCCGCTTCTTACGGCGTCTGGTGGTTCCAGGACGGTGTCGAGGTCAAGATCGCTCCGTATTCTCAGATTGTCATCGCATTGAACGGCGCCATCGACCACACGCCGACTTATACTAATTCCGTGGATCTGAGCAAGGCGGACTTCTGTACCTACGATCCTGAATCCGGATTCAACAATGCCAGCTACTATGCAGCTCCTTCCAGCTCGATTCCGACCACCCATTATATGAAGACCTACGAGTTCGGACAAGGCAATGCCTGGCCTATCCCGTTGAAGACGGCGGCTCCTTATCTGATCATGCCGGGCAGCGACATCAAAGCTTTCGTGAAGGATCCGGCCAACTTCGACAACCGTTCCACCAACCTCTCCGGCAACTATGCCAAGATTCCTACCGGATGGGTCCTGGATGCGGTTGATATCTGGGGCGATGCGGATGAGACCAAGAACTTCTCCCGTTTCCCCAGCACCGTCAACACCGGCTATGTGGTCTTCGCCACGAACGGAATGGGTTATTCGACGTATCGCAATGTGGACAAGGCGGCTACCGAGGCCATCCCCGAGAATGCCGGCAAGCTCGTGACGGGCTACAGCGGGGCCCTTGATCCGGAAAAGGACAACGATCCTTCCGGTATCGATGCCGAGGCTTCCATTGCCAACGGTGCTAAGATCGTCTACATGGACACCAACAACAGCACCAACGACTTCCATGTCCGGAAGACTGCCTCTCTCAAGAAATAAGTGATGAGATTCCGAATCCCTGTCATCTGCGTACTGGGTTTCTGCCTTGCGGCTTCGGCCGCAGGGCAGGGTCCTGTGCGCGATTTCCGTCTGGAGTTGGAGAACAATCCGCTGCTGGGCTTTTCCAATGCGGCGTGTCTGGCTTCCTTGAGGGATGACGGGTTTTCGGAAGCGGCCGCCGCGTTCAACAAGGAAAATGGAGGTGTTGTCCCGCTGTCGGAATCTCCTGATGCGTGGAGCGTAGATGTAGGCACGCGGGCCTTCAGGCGGGTCAACGACAAGATCGTTTTCAGCGGCAAGCTTTCCTATTCCTATTTCCGGGGCGCCCGTATGGGTGGACCGATCCTGATGAATCCCGAGGAAAGTGCCATCAATTTTCTGGAAGAGGATGAAAGTACGGTGGGTACCAAGAAACGGGAATCCTATTCGTTGCAGGGCGGCCTCTCATACTCTCTCTCCGAACGATGGAGCCTGGGTGTCAAGACGGAGTATAAAGCGGAGGACCAAACTAAATACAAGGATCCGCGTTTTCTGAACGTGGTGGCGGACCTGTCCGTCTCGCCTGGGGTAATGTTCCGGCCTTCCGGTCGTTTCTCAATCGGAGGCAACCTGATTTACTGCCATCGTCTGGAGCAGCTCAGCGCCGGAACGTTCGGTACCATTGAGCGTCAATTCGACATCCTGGTGGACCAGGGCGGGTTCCTGGGCACCAAGGAGGTTTTTGACGGGGATATGGGCTATGTCTCCGACCAGAATACCCGTCCGATGACCGACGATCGCTATGGTCTTTCACTACAGACGGTTTTCGGCAATAAGACGCGTTTGTACGCCCAGCTGACCGGACTGTGGCGGAGTGGTTTCTACGGAAGCCGGACCTCCACATCGGTCGTATTCTGCGAATTCCGGGGACCCGAAGTGAAGGCCGAGACGATCCTGCTGGTCCCTGCCGGAGAGAATCAGCACCGTGTGGCCCTGGATGCCGGATTCCGTCCTTTGTCCAAGCTGACCAACTCCTATTCGTACAAGGCGGAGGCCGGAAAGACCACGACCATCGAATATCACGGCCAGAATGAGACCCTGTCCCGTTCCGACCTGGACGCCCGATTGGATTATTCTTTCCGGAAAGGTGTCTCGGGCTATCGTCCCGACTGGATTTTCGGCGCATCGGCGGATTTCTTCATGCGAAAGGAGAATACTTCGATCTATCCTGATTACAGGGACAGGCATTTCTTGAATGTGGATCTGGGGCTCAGCGCCGAGCGCAATTTCAAAAGCGCTTCCAACTGCTTCACTATAGGGGGGAGCCTGTCTTACCTGCAGGGTTGGGGCGATCCGAAACAGGACGGCTCCTATTCCCAAGGCAATTCCAAACTGAAATCTTTCGATGACTGGTTGTATCGCCAGTTCGAATATGATACGGCCTCGCGTGCCGGTGGCGGCATTTCCCTGGCCTGGACCAGCCTCCGTCCCAAGAGGGTGGCCCCTTACCTGAAGCTTTCCGACCGCTTCGTTTCCCTCCTTGCCGAGCCGCAGCATCTGCAGGGCCGTTTCCGGAACGAGGCCACGCTTACGCTCGGGTGTAATTTCTAGTTTCCCATGAAACGATTGCTTTTTTCCTTGCTTGCGCTGTCCTTTCTTTGGAGCGCGGGCGCACAGCCTATCCCCGACGATCCCGAAATCCGGGTCGGCCGCCTGGCCAATGGGATGACCTACTATCTCTGTCACAATGAGACGCCGGCCGGCCGGGCGGAATTCTATATCGCGCATCATGTCGGCGCCCTGCAGGAAGAAGATAACCAGAACGGGCTGGCACATTTCCTGGAGCATATGGCCTTCAATGGCACGAAACACTATCCCGACAAGGGGATCCTGGATTTCCTGGCGAAGGAAGGGGTCCGTTTCGGATACAATGTCAACGCCTATACTTCCAAGACGGAGACGGTGTACAACCTCTCCGAAGTGCCCTTGGTCCGGAATTCCTTCGTGGATTCGGTCCTGATGGTCCTGCACGACTGGTCCTGCGACATCTCCTGCGAGCAGCAGGCCCTCGACGACGAGCGGGGGGTCATCAGCGAGGAGTGGCGCCTGGGCCAGGACAGCCGAAGCCGGATGGCCCTCCAGCAGACCAATCTGATCTACAAGGGCTCAAAACAGACGGAGCGCACGGTCATCGGTACCCTGGAAGTCATCAACGGTTTCAAGCGCGATGAAATCCTGGATTTCTACCATAAGTGGTATCGCCCCGATCTGCAAGCGCTTATCATCGTGGGTGATTTTGACGTGGATGAGATGGATGGGCGGATCCGGACGCTGTTCTCTGACATTCCCGTGCGAGTCAATCCGGAACCCAAGCAGGAATACGTCCCGCCCGTACAGGCGGAGCCCCTGTTCGGCGACATGACCGACCCGGAGATCAGATACCAGGCCTACAAAGCCTTGTACAAGCAACGCTGTACGGTCACGGACCGCCGGGAGGAAGCATTCTACAAGGATTATCTCTGCCGCATGATCGTCAGTTCAGTTGTTGCGGACCGTTTCCGGGAGCGCAGCAAGGAAAAAGGATCACCGGTTCAGAATGCAACCATGGTGACGAATGCCTACAAGCCGGATATGTATGTGTCGCTGGCTACGGTGGTTCCAAAAAAGAAGGAAGGGTTGGAGGATTGTCTCCGTTTCACTGAAAGGGAAGTGCAGCGTCTGCTGCGTCACGGGATCAGCCCGGATGAGCTGGAGATAGCCAAGCTCAATGTTTCATCCCGGATGCACCTGGATGCGGAGAAGGACCGCTCGGAGGTTAAGAATAGCGAGATCGTCCAGATGGCCCTCGGCCATTTTCTCCTTGGAGCGCCGCTGGTCCTCCCGGAGACCCTTCAGGATGTAAGGCGCTCGGTCCTGGCCTCCATCACGGCGGAGGACATCGCGCCTTATCCGGAACAGATGTTCGGGGCGTGTGAGAAGATCTATTCGAACTGTTACAACGACACGGAAAAGAGCATTCCTGTCCCGACGGCGGAGCAGATGCGCCAGGCACTCGCAGAGGTGGATGCCGAGGAGACTGCATCACGTTATCTGTCTTATCCGCGGCTGGACTTGACGGTCGATGCCGTACCAGGAACGGTCCGCTCGGTCTCGAAGGTCAAGGGCACGGATATGGAGTGCTGGACCTTGTCCAACGGTGTGCGTGTCTATTACAAGGAGTCTGCGCCCGTGCGCAGCGGCAGCCATCTGTCGATGACCTTGCTGTTCGATACGGGGTACGCTGCGTTCGAGCCTGAGCGGGTTACGGCATCCCGTTATGCCTTGAATTACGACAAACGTAATACCGGATTCCGTGGCTTTGAAAAGCCTGAAATGAAAAATTGTCCCGAACTGTCCGGCGTTGCCGTGATGCTCGGCGGTAATTCCTCTTCCGGACGGATCGACATCACGGCCCGGAAAGATCGCGTGGAGAATGCCTTCAAGGCCGCTTACTTGCAGCTGACCGATCCCTGTTTCGGTTCGGAACGGCTGCTGCAGCAGCAGAAGACTGCCGCCTTGAAGTCCCTAGGCAAGAAAAAGAGTCCGAAGAACCTGTTTGACGAACGTTGCCGGAAGGAAACGTACGGGGACCATCCCTGGATGCATGAGATCGATAGCATGGCCGTGGAAGCGACGGACCTGGCTTTGCTGGAAGACGTGTACCGGCGCTATTACGGCAACATTCCGGAGATGAAGGTCGTTCTCTGCACCGACCAGCCGAAGGAGGAGATCCTTCCCCTGGTCGAACGCTATCTGGCTTCCTTGAACTTTCCGTATCCGTACACGAAGGGCAAATATCTGCCTTCCAAGCCGGTCGTGAAAGGTATGCATTCAATCGAAGAGAGTCATGCCCCCGTTTCGGCGCCATTCACGGAGATCAGTTACAACTGGTATTACAAAGGGGGACGGACGCCCCGGGAACGGGCGGCCATCGATGTCTTGGACTACATCCTTTCCGCCCGGTACCTGGCCTTGATCCGTGAGGAGCGGGGTGGGGCGTACAGCGTCCAGTTCTGCACGGCGACAAGCAATGAGGCGGCCGTCCCGACACGTTCGTACGTGGATTTCCAGACCCGCCCCGAGATCCGCGACCTGCTGCTCTCCGACGTGCAGGAAGAACTGGCGCGGATGTGTGCCGACGGTCCGACACCGGAAGAGTTGGATTTGGCCGTGAAATACCTGGTCAAGCACCACGACGAGCAGGAGGACCGCATCGCCCGTTCCGTGTCCCTGCAGGAGGACCGGATGGTTGGATTCGTCCGCTGGGGGACGCCATACGGCTATGATTACGAGAAGTTGGTCCGTTCGCTCAGATGCACTGATATCCGGGCCCTTGCCCGCCGCATCACCGGCGGTGACAAGATCGTCAAAGTGTACAATGAAGAGTAGCCGAAATGTTGGCTAATGTGAATAATTATAACTATATTTGCGCCGCTTATAGCGACGCAAATAGTTTATACATAAATGGCTAATCCTAAATTCAATGTGAAGTTCTGCGTGCTGCTGCCGATCGTGCTGATAGCCACGCTGCTTCTCTGGGCCCTGCCGGTGTCCTCCTTCGGCATCGAGGGCCTGACCGTCGTCCAGCAGCGGATGATCGCGATCTTCGTGTTCGCCGCCCTGATGTGGATGTTCGAGATCATCCCCAACTGGACCACTTCCCTGATCGTCATCGTCCTGATGTTGCTGACGGTGTCCAACAAGGGCCTGGGCTTCCTGTGCAAGCCCGAGTTCGGCACCCTGGTGGACTACAAGTCCATCATGGCTTCCTTCGCCGATCCGGTCGTCATGCTCTTCATGGGCGGTTTCGTCCTGGCCATCGTGGCCTCCAAGTACGGCATGGACGCGGTGATCGCGAAGGGCCTGCTGGGTCTCTTCGGCAAGAAGCCGAAATTCGTCCTGCTGGGCTTCCTCATCATCATCTCGATCTTCTCGATGTTCATGAGCAACACCGCCACCGCGGCGATGATGCTCGCCTTCCTGGCCCCCGTCCTCAAGGCCCTGCCGGAGGATGAGACCGGCAAGGTCGGCCTGGCCCTGTCTATCCCGGTCGCGGCCAACCTCGGCGGCATCGGCACCCCGATCGGAACCCCTCCGAACGCCATCGCCATCGGCGCCCTGGAGAATGCCGGTTACCAGATCAGTTTCGCGACCTGGATGTCCCGCATGGTCCCGTTCGTGATCGTGATGATCCTGCTGGCCTGGATCCTGCTGCGTATCTTCTTCCCCTTCAAGTCCAAGAGCATCGAGCTTAAGATCGACGCCAAGAAGCACAAGTGGGGCTGGAAAGACTATGTGGCCTGGATCACCTTCTTCCTGACCATCTTCCTCTGGGTCACCGAGTCCTGGACCAAGATCAATTCCAATGTCGTGGCGCTCATCCCGCTGGCGGTCTATACCTGCTGCGGCGTGTTCACCAAGGAAGACATCAAGGAGATCAACTGGAGCGTGCTCTGGTTGGTGGCGGGCGGCTTCGCCCTCGGCACCGGCCTGAACAAGACGGGTCTGGCTGCGACGCTGATCAACGCCATCCCGTTCAGCACGATGAACGTGGTGCTGGTGCTCGTGATCGCCGGCCTCGTGTGCTACTTCCTTTCCAACTTCATCAGCAATTCCGCGACGGCGGCCCTGCTGGTCCCGATCCTCGTGGTCGTGGGCACGGCGATGGCCGATCCTTCGGCGGCCAACAACGCGCAGTTCATGTCGATGGGCGGCATGTATGCCATGATCCCGTTCATCGCGATGTGCGCCTCGATTGCGATGTTGTTCCCTATTTCCACCCCTCCGAACGCGATCGCGTCTTCCACGGGCCTGGTGCAGACTTCGCAGATGGCGAAGATCGGCATCATCGTCGGTGTCGTGGGCTTCATCCTCGGCTACTTCCTGCTGACCGCGATCTTCCCGTTCCCCACCGCCTAAAACCCAAACCCCTCATTTTATGAAGAGAATCCTTACCCTTGCCGCGTCGCTCCTGCTCCTTGCAGGCTTTACGGCGACCGCCCAGGACAACCAAACGCCGGAGTACGGCTACAAACAGACCGGTTTTGCCAGCACGCCGAAATTCGGCGGCTACATCATCGGCGGCTACAAATACAGTGACCTGGACGGCGCCAACGGCGGCCCCGGTTTCAACTGCAGACTCATCCGTCTCTATGTGGACGGCAGCATCTTCAACGATTTCAAGTACCGCATCCAGCTCCAGATGAACGGTCAGAACCCCCATGTCAAGGACTTCTACCTCGAGTGGGCCAAGTACAAGGAGTTCTCCGTCAAGATCGGCCAGTTCAAGCGTGCCTTCACGTTCGAGAACCCGATGAACCCCTGGGACGTGGGTGTGGGCGACTACTCCTTCCTGGTTCAGAAGATGGCCGGCATGGGTGACCGTCTTGGCGAGGCCAACATGGGCGGCCGTGACCAGGGTCTCCAGATCCAGGGCGACCTCCTCCCGATGTCTGACGACAGCTACCGCCTGCTCCACTATCAGCTGGGCGTGTACAACGGCCAGGGTATCAACCTCGCCGACGCCAACCGGTCCAAGGACCTCATCGGAACGGTGCAGCTGCAGCCCATCAAGGGCCTGAAGTTGGGCGTGTTCGGATGGAAGGGCAACTGGGTCAACGGCAGCAAGGTCGAACTCAAGCGCGAGCGTATCAGCGCCGGCTTGTTCTACGATGTCGACAACTGGACGGTCCGTGCCGAGTGGGCTACCACTCTTGCGGGCGAGAAGGAGCAGACCGGCGGCGCCGATGCCCTTTACGTGACTGCCGGCATCCCGTTCACGGATTGGTTCAAGCTTTATCTGAAGTGGGATGAGTTCCGCGCCGGAGCTACCGCCGAGACCAGCCACGACATGTATTCGGCTTGCGCGAACTTCCGTCTCCACAAGAACCTGAACTTCCAGCTGGAGTATCGCAGGCACAACAACAAATTGCTGGCGGTCCCCGGTTACAACGAACTCTGGTTCATGACCTACGTCCGCTTCTAATAACTGAAATCATACAAACAAGTCCTTCGGCCAGAAGATAGTCCTTTCGACAATCAACGTGTGGAAAGGACTTGTTTTTTACGGTGATCCGATTATGGAAAGAGATAAGTATATCGTGCCGCAGATGGAGCTACTCGAGGAGTACCTCCTCTGTCAGATCATGCAGAGCTCCGATGAAGACATCGACAGCGATGGAGAACGCAACCCGTACTATCCGGGAGAAGATTTTGATTGGTAACGGGAGGACGGAATCATGAAGAAAGTATTTTTCGCAATTGCGCTCCTCGCGACCGCATGGATGGTTTCCTGCACCAAGGAGACCGCTCAGAACGAAATGGCTGTCGAGACAGACGGCACACGCGGCACCCTCATCGTCACTGCCTCGAAGCAGGCCGAGACGCGGGCGCTTGAACTCAAGGATGGTTATGTTGACGCATTTTGGGCGGAAGGCGATACCGTGGAAGTGTATTCCTACAAAGGCGGGAAATTTCTCGGTTACCTGACTCCTTCTGCTTTCGGTGACAACAGAACGACGCTCGAGGGCACTGTGGACATCAGCGGGCTTGAGGTCCGTGACCTCCTGTGGCTGTTTTTCCAAGGCAAGGGCGACATGTCATACTCCCGCCAGGACGGAACCCTTGAAAGTATTGCCCGCTATCACGACGCCGCCGGTACAGGTGTATTTGTCACGAGTATTGAAAACAACCGGGTCATCACAGAAGAGGCTTCGTTCGAAAATCTGCAGGCGATCGTCAAGTTCAAACTCTGTAACGAGAACGGCGTTCCGATGGATGTGCGCTTCCTCTCAATCAGCGGACAGAACCTCTTTAGCAAGAGGACGTGTATCGGATACGGCTCTTTTGACAATGAATATGGGCCCGTAACGGTCACTCCTTCCGCTCCCACGGACGAATTGTACGTCTCCCTTTGTATGGAGAATTACTCGAGCGGGTGCTCTTATTATCTTTGTGCGCTGGGGACTGACGGAGATTACTATGAATGTCTCCGGGAGGATGTGGATTTCAGAAACGGGATGTATTATGAAGGTACCGTGAGAATGAAGCGTGTACGATACACCGTTGTCGGAAGCAGCGGCGCCTTCGATGCATCGGGAGACGATCCCGTATTCGGCAAGGCTTGGGATTATCGGATGACCGCCAACGACATGGTCGCGGAGGACGCCATCTTCAAGAAGTCCTATCCCGGCATCAGCAAAGGCAGCATCATTTACCTTAGGGTGTCCAAGAACCGTTCCCGGTCAGAGGTGTTGCCCGAGAATGACAACCTCGTCGTCACCGCCTGGGAGGACGGTACGCTGAATGTGGAGTTCGATCCGCGGACAGGGGACCTCTTTGCTGAAATGGATTATGACGGAAGGGATTATGAAATCGAACCGGTGTACACGGTCTGTGGCGACGATGATTCCGTGTTCGGAGCCAGTTGGCAAATTGTGACTCCGGAGAATGACATGACACTGCAGGATGAGTACAGTTACAACTATACGAAGACCTACACCGGCCTGACCCCCGGCGAACTGCGGTTCCGCATCGTGGAGGACCGGAGTTGGGACTATGTATATCCCGGCATGGATGACGATCCCTACTCTGTGCGGATTCCTTCTTTTGGCAACCTGACCATCGTATTCCATCCCTCCAACGGAGAGATAACGACTTCATTCGAGTCGACGGAAGTGCCGGATGGGGACTTCTATGTCTATGCCAACTTCAACTACTGGAGGCTGTCTGACGAGTATCTCATGACCAAACAGGACGACGGCACATACACCTATGAGGCCGAATTTGAGGCCGCATACCCGTATGCGGAGTTCAAGATCATCATGAACAAGGACTACAGCGCCAGCTGGCCGGAGAGCAACTATCAAGTGGAAGTCCCGGGCCCCGGCATCCTGACCATCACCTTCCATCCTGATACCGGAGAGATCACCACGTCGTTCGTGGAGCAGACGCTGGACAACACATACACCGTAGCGGGCTCCACCAACGGCACGGCCGCCGGCGGGAGCGACATCTTGTTCGGAACTGCATGGGATCCCACCCTGGCGGCCAACGATATGCAGTACCTGGAGACCGAGGGTTATTACTACAAGGAGTACCCCGTCACCTCGCCCGGCAGGGTGTCCTTCAAGGTGTTCAAGAATCACTCGACGGATGTGTTCTGGCCGAAGGATAAAAACTATGACGTGGAGATGCTTGGCCCCGGAACGCTGCTGATTGCGTTCCTTCCCGGCTATGGGGTCGAAGCGATCATGCAGTATTCCCAGGATAACTATACCCTCACCGGGGACTTTTGCGACTGGGTAGTCAGTTCGGACTGGGTGATGAGCCTCCTTCCAGACGGCTCCTATTCAGTGAGGGTGACCATAGATACTCCCGGCGACTATTACTTCAGGGTTATGAAGAACGGCAGGCAGGGTGTCGGCGATTTGGACGCTCAATTTGACGAGGCCTGTACCGTCGATATCCTGTTCAATCCCGAAACGGAAGAGATGTCTTATAAGTTCGCAGGGTCGTCCGGGACATGATGTCGTTGAGTTTAAAAGAGTTCAGCCGCCTTTTTGGCGGCTTTCTTTTTTGGGGGGTGGCATCCCAATAAGTTGGGATTTTTAAGGTTCGGATTTGGAATTGGACTTTCGAATTTATATTTTTGAAAGTCGAAAGTTGGTTTAATTGTTGGCAGGGCTTATGTCCAGAGTCTTATTTCAGAAGCTAATCCTTGTGCTGGCGGCTGTCGGAGCCGCTTTTCCGACGTGGGCCGACTCCTTGAAGGGACGGGTTACGGATGAGAAGGGAGAGCCGTTGGAACTGGCGGTCGTTTCCTTGAATGACATCATCTGGACGACTTCCGACCGGAATGGAGAGTATTCTTTTACCAACCTGAAGAGCGGAGAGTATGTTTTTTCCGTAAGCCTCCTCGGCTATGATGAACTCTCCGGAAAAGTGAAGGTCCTCGGTGATACGCGGAAAGATTTCAGTTTGAAAGATCTGAGCCTGGATCTTGCCGGCGTGACCGTGACTGCGACACGGGAAGCGCTGGGTTCCAAGTCGACCATCGGAGAAGAGGCCATCAAGCATATCCAGCCTAAAAGCGTCAGCGATCTCCTTCAACTTGTCCCCGGCAACTTATCGAAGAATCCGAACCTGAATGCGCTTTCGCAGGCTGCCGTCCGTGAAATCGACGAGAATGCCAATAATTCCCTGGGTACCTCCGTGATCGTGGACGGTGCTCCGCTCAGCAATGACGCCAACCTGCAGGCAGTCGCGTCAACCCGTTTCGGCGCGTCTTCCGGCATGCAGAGCGACGGGATGGGTGATCAGACCACGGCGGGCGGAGGCGTCGACCTGCGGACCATCAGCGCCGGTGCCGTGGAAGCGATCGAAGTGATCACCGGTATTCCTTCCGCAGAGTACGGTAACCTCACTTCCGGCGTCATGATCGTCAAGACAAAGGCGGGCAAGACGCCGTGGGAATTCAAGGCGCAGGCTGACCCGAATTCCAAGCTGGCGTATGTCGGAAAAGGTTTCGCTCTCAAAAAGGGCGGTGCTTTGAACTTCAGTGCCGACTACAGCCAGAGTTTTGCTGATCCCAGGAAACGTTATCTCGGATATGACCGCATCACGGCGGCGTACGGTTTCTCCAAAGCTTGGGGAAAGGCTTCGCTCCATGTCAAGGGATCTTTTTATTCTAATGTGAATACCCGTCGTACGGATCCCCAGCTGGAGGAGCAGGATATCACTTTCACCAATATCAACCGGGGTGTCCGGCTGTCCCTGCATGGCAATTACACGCCCAACGGGAAGGTTCTGACTTCACTGGACTACAACCTTTCTTCCTCGGTATCCTTCATGGACGACATCCATAAGTCGAAAGTCTGGAGTCCTGACGGCGCTTATACGGATACGAAGGAGAACGGAATCCATGCCGCCGTCCAGAAAACGAAGCCTTATTACGCAGAATACAGTCTCCAGGGCCTTCCCGTAAACCTTTTCGCCCAATTGGTTGGCGGACGGTATATCGGGCTGGGATCATCCGGTTTTTCCAAGATCCGTCTGGGCGTGGAATACAGCCTGGATGGGAACTATGGCAAGGGATTCACCTATGACCTGGAGAATCCGCCCCAGTCCAGCGGTTCCCAGACCCTGCGGCAACGCTCATACAAGGATATTCCCTCCCTTAACACCTTGTCCGCCTTCCTGACGGATAAGATCCAGTGGGATATGCCGGGCGGACTCACGGCCAAGGCCGAGGCCGGTATCCGGGTTTCGAATCTTTTCCTGGACCCTTCGACCGGTACGGGAAGAAAGGGTTACTTCGTCGCGGAACCCCGCGTGAACGCTTCGCTGAGCATTCTCACTCCCCGGAATAATTCTGTTTTCAGTGACCTGTCGATCAATGGAGGATTCGGTATTTCCAACAAGATGCCGACCTTGCTGTACCTGTATCCGGAGCCTGCTTACTACGATTATGTGAGCCTGAACAGATATACGGACGACCCGGCCGGAAGGTTTGCTGCGCTGACCACAGTCGTTGTGGACGATACGTCCAATCCATCCCTGGTCCCGGCCCATTCGGTCAAGAAGGAGATCGGCTTGAGTTGGAAGACCAAACCGGTCAGCGGTTTTGTCACTTTGTTCCATGAGAACCACAGCCATGAGTTCGGTTTCGACTCTCAGCTGGTCTGGGGCAAGTATTACCGCTTCTTCGTGGAAGACGGAGGAACGGATGCCCGGCTGGAAGGGGACAATCTCACCTATATGCTCGGCGGAGAGCGGAAAACGGCCACCAAGGAATTACTGACAGAATACGCTACCTGGAGCAGGGCTGCCAACAATACCCACAGCGTCAAATATGGTATTGAATATGGCCTGGACTTCGGTACGATCCGTCCTTTGCGGACTTCTATCCAGATCAACGGCGCCTGGTTCCACATCGACCGCAGTTCCGAGACGCCGCATACAAGCTATATCAGCCGGACTTATGACTACGCCCCTGTCCGTCCTGCCGGATCCGGGACCATCAGAGACCGCTTCAACACGACATTCCGTTTCATTACCCATATCCCTGAAGTCAAGATGGTCGTCACGACCTCGGTCCAGGTGGTGTGGCTGGATGCGGCAAGGAGTGTCTATAACGGGGCTGACGGTCAGCCGCTGGCCCATCCTTATTCCTATCAGGGACGGGAGTGGCTTGCCATCGATCCTCTCGGATATTACGACCTGGACGGTAAATATACGACCTGGGATGCTGCGACCATGAATAGCGATCCGGCTCTGGTGACAATGCTTGACCGGAATTTCCTCTATGCATTCGAGACAGACCGGGTGGAACCCTGGGCCATGCTCAATATCCGGCTCACGAAAGAAATCGGCAAGAATGCGGAGTTGTCTTTCACGGCCAACAACGTGACGAACGCCACCAAGTATCACGTCAATCCTTTCTCCTACTCCAAGACTCAACTGTATCCCAGCATCTATTTCGGTGCGGAAATCAAAATCAAACTATAAAAAGTCATGAGAAAACTATCAAGTATTATCCTCTGTGCCGCTATGGCGGCCATCGCCTTCACCACGGTGTCGTGCGATCCCAAAGAGACAGCCAAGAACTACAAACTGACTGTCGTATCCGTGCTTCCGGATGACATCACTGTCTCTGATATCCAGGAGATCACTACCGAAGTCGTCAAGGACGCTGTACCTACCACCATTGCCATGGTTGCCAGTGGAAGCGGTTTCACCGGCTCGTCCGAGCTTCCCCAGGGTAATTACAGTGTCACCGTCAGCGGCAAGACTACAGATGGCAAGAAGAGCGTGGTCGGGACGGTCGATGTCGCCCTGTATGAAGACATGACGGCGGAAATCAAGCTGGAATCCGTCGCGACTTCCCCGCTTGTTTTCAAGACGATCTATCCGACGACCGGAAAGCAGTTCTACATCGTGGGATGTGACAGCTATGTCGAGATTGTCAACAATTCCGACGAGGTCCAGTATCTCGACCAGATCATCCTCTATGCCGGCAATGGCGGACAGAGCCAGCCCAACGCCTGGCAGGCGAACGGCTATGAGAACCTGTACGGCGGCGGCGACCAGGGACCTGTCATCGCCTTCCCGGGCAATGGTACGGATTTCCCGCTGCAGCCTGGCAAGAGCGTCGTTGTCGCCAATAATCCTAAGAACCACAAGGATATGGGCGAAGGTTACGAGAACTGCGCGGACCTCTCGAAGGCCGACTGGGACATCTATCTCGCTCACCGCGCCAATGATGTCGATTACGAAGGTATTCCCAACATGGAGATCGTCTACAAAGGCCCCTATGGAACGATGAACGCATGGGGTCCGTTCCTTGGCAAGGGCGCTTTCGCCATCATCAAGCTTCCTGCCGGAATGACGCCGGCCGAGTTCGCGGCCAAGGACGAGAATTACATGACCACACCCGGAACAGAGTCTTCCGCCCGTTTCCTGGTTTTCCCGAGCGAATATGTGCTCGATGCGGTGGACGTATGGGATGTCACCGGCGAGACCCACTATCCGACTTTCCTCGCCACGGATGATGCCCAGGGTGTGATGGGTGTCGAGTCTTACAGCGGAAAGTGTGTCCGCAGAAAGGTCGTCAAGATCGAAAACGGCCGGTGCTACTTCAAGGACACCAACAATTCCTCCAAGGATTTCCTCTCCGACCAGCCTCTTACTCCCGGTGTAGATCCCACCGCGGTCGATGCGGAATAGAATCCTCATATCGTGTCTCCTGCTGCCGGCACTCCTGGTGCCGGCAGGGGGAGTTTTTGCCCAGATCCTTCCCTCTGGAATCAGTTCCCGGCCTGGCGAAGATGGCGGAGAGATCAGCGTCGGCTGGAAGCATGACGGAGGATCTTTCCATCGCCCGGATGCTCCCGAAGGGAAAGATGAATTGGGCGTACGCCTGGCCGGAGATAAAACTGCCGGCGCATTTGTCTTTTCCGGAAGCCTTGATTACTCGAATGCAAAGGAAAGGGGTCGGAATTGGAATTCCCTGATTGGGAATGATCCGGACAATCCTTATATCATCTGTGATTCGATAGCCGACCGGTCGACCACGGAGACATTCATCCTGGATGCTCTCTTGTCCTGGCGGTTTGCGCCCCGTTGGCGGGCTGGCGCCGGAGTCGGCCTGACTACGGCGACGCTGTCGGATACACGGGATCCGCGGCCCCAGAATGACATCTCGCGGATTCCCATCTCCCTGCGGCTCGATTATCAGGTTTCGGACCGGCTGGATCTGGGTGTCGCAGGTGGTGTGTCCCTGTTCCAGTCCAAGTTCCGTTACGCCCTGGAAGAGCCGCTGAAGTCCTATCGTTATTTCAAGATGATGGGCATGGGCGAGTACTTCGCTTTTGCTTCGAGTGAAAACTCCAGTGCTCCGAGAGAGTATCAGGGGACGGCCTATGCGGGCGGGTTATTCATGGATTATCATAAAGACCGCCTGCACAATCTCACCGAGTGGACGTACGTTTATGGCAGTGAAGATGCCCGGGACGGCGGCAGCGCGTATGAATGGAAAGGTGGCGACTACCGCTATCAGGAGATTCGCTTGCGCAACGAGACCCGTTTCGGCTCCGTGCTTTCACATACGTTCGACGCCGATGCCCGTGTGAAGCTTCTCAACGGTTACTGGTACGACCAGAAAAGACAGGTCGATACGGAACATGGCAACATGACCTGGTTTGAGATCCAGAGCCGTTATAAAAACAACGGCGGCGTCAAGGCGTCGGCCCGGGTTCGCTATACCCTGGCGAAAGATGCCTCCCCGCGACCGGGTTGGTCCGCATTTGCGGAGGCGGGGTATTCCCTTGCCTCCCTGACTCACTACACCAACGGTTCTCCCCGGCAACAGCGCTGGAACGCCCTCAACTTGAAAGCGGGAGGTTCGAAAATCTTCGTTTTCGGAAAAAGCGAACTGTCCCTGTTCCCCGGCGTTTCGGCCTGCATACCGCTCGGAGGAGAATTTGCTACAGGTTCCCAGACTGGCAAGAACGATATTACGGGATCGTATGTCCTTCCTATCTATGCGTATGAGACGTCCGCTTCCGTCGGTGGAAGCCTGAGAGGCGAGTATCTTCTGCCTTTCAACCTCTCCAAAGGCGGACGGGCGAGACCTGGAATCGCATTCGAGGGAAGCTGGCTGCAGCATCTGGGTCATGGAGAATTGTATTCCGGTTTCGACGGAACCGGATTCGGCGGTTTCTCCGTTGCGTTTTTTATTAGACTGTAATTCATGAGATTCAGGTTTTGGGCCGCGGCGTTGGCCGCTTGCGCCGCCCTGTCTTGTACACAGGGAAAGGGAATCGCCATCGTGGTCGATCCCCAGAGTGAGAAAGAGGCTTCCGCTGAACTGGCGGACTATGAAGATGCGCTTCGCAAGGCGGACGGCTATACTGTCTACCGGATAACCGGGCAGGTGGATTCGCCGGACAGTATCAGGGCGACCCTCCAGACGCTTTATCGGCAAGGAAAGATAGAAGGTGCCGTCCTGATCGGTGATATCCCGATTCCGATGATCCGGGATGCACAGTTCTTCACCAGTGCCTTCAAGATGAGCCAGAAACGCCCGTGGAGGGAATCCAGCGTGCCTTCGGACCGGTTTTACGATGATTTCGACTTGTCTTTCGAGCCGCTTGGCCGGGATACGCTCCTTCCTTATCATTATTACAGCCTTACCTCCGGCCGGGAAGTCCCTCTGTGGAGTGAGATCTTTACCGGCAGGATCCATCCTACGGATACGCCTTCCGGATCCCGTTATGACAAGCTTCGCTCATACTTGAAAAAGGCGGCGTCGGCCAAACGTTCGCCCGACAGGCTTGACCACGTGTTTACGTTTACGGGGTCGGGCAGCATCAATGAAAGCAAACAGGCCCATATTGACGAGCAACTCGCTCTCCGGGAGCATTTCCCCTGGCTGGCTGCTGCCAATGACGCGTTCCTGTACATGGATCACAAGGATTATGATCCGCTGAAGCCCCGGGTCAAGAATGAGCTCATGCGACCGGGACTCGACATCGCCCTGCTTCATCACCACGGGGACTGGGACACGCAGTATTTCAAGGTGAAAGCGGAGGACAACCTGACTCTCGATGATTTCGGCGCGTTCCAGCCCGAAGCCAAGCTGGTCCTGATGGATGCCTGCTACAACGGAGCGTTCCAGATGGAAGATTGTATTGCCAATGAATACATCTTCCAGCCGGGCGGCACGCTGGTCGCTTGGGGCGGCAGCGTGAACGTGCTCCAGGACAAGTGGCCCGATGAGTTCCTCGGTCTCCTCGCGGAAGGATATAATATCGGGCAGGTCAACCAGTTCTCTCCCTATCTCGAGATGCACGTGATCGGTGATCCCACTTTCCACTTCGTGCGGGAAAAGGTCCGTAATTCCGCGGACGCGTTGTGCCTGAAGATCCGGAAGGGCTCATTCTCGGATGAGGAACTGCTCTCGTATCTGGAGGATGCGCCTTCGGGATTGGTGCGCCATGAGGCCTTCAATGCCTTGATGAGGAAGGGCAGCCGCGCTTCCAAGCTTGCCGCGGTGAAAACGGCCTTGACAGACAACGCTGAGCAGGTCCAACGCGCAGCCATCAATCAGATTCCTGCTTTGGGCGATCCGGAACTGATTCCGGTCCTGGCCGGGGTCGTCGCATCCAACAACGCTTCGCCCCGCATCCGGCAGAATGCCGGTGAGGCCCTTCAGTTCTTCCCCCGGGAAGAAATGCTTCAGGCGGTCCGCACTGCGCTCGATGCGCAGGCCCCCCATACCGCGGACACTTCTTATTTTACAAAGGTCCGGTCCATCGCCGCCAGTTTCTCCGGCAGGTGGGATGAGGATATCGTGTCCATGCTGGAAGGCGGGTGGAGTGAAAAGAAACTATTGATGTATGCAGGTTTCTTCCGCCTGTATCTCCCTCCGCATTATCTCGTCCAAGTCCGCTCATACGCGGACACTTGCTCCAGCGATGCCGTGCGCGAGGCCTTGAAAGAGGCGATCGAATGGCATCGGGAGGCATACAGTTATCCGCAAAACTAAAAGTGAGTGACAATGAATAACTTCAGACAGCTTTTCATGGCGGTCCTTCTCGTCCTGACCGGTTTCGGCGCATCGGCGAAAGGGACTTATGCCATCGTGATCGATACCGAATCCTTTCGCCAAGCCCGTGCCGAAGTGGAAGCTTATGCTTCTGCCGTTGAAGCGGCCGACGGATACAAGGTCGTCATCCTGGAAGACCGTTGGGGCGTTCCTGACAGTCTCCGGGCTGTCTTGATCCGGCTTCATGCCGATAAAAAGAATCCTCTTGTCGGAGCTGTGTTCGTGGGGGATATCCCGGTCGCGATGATCCGGGGTGCCCAGCATCTTGCCAGCGCGTTCAAGATGGATGAAGAACGGTATCCCCGTGAAGACTCATCCATCCCCTCCGATCGCTTTTACGATGATTTCTCCTTGAGTTTCAAGCCGCTCGGGAAGGATGAAAACCATCCTTGGTTTTACTATGTCCTGGCTCCGGAAAGTGCGCAGCGCCTCCGCCCGGACATTTTCACCGGCCGGATCCGGCCGGTGGATGCGAACGGGAAAGTGCGGGTAGACGATCTCAAGCGGTTTCTGCTGAAAGCGGCCGATGCTCGTATGAATCCGCCGGAGATGAACCAGTTGCTGTTCTTCAGCGGTCATGGATATAATTCTGAGAGCAAGACGGCCCGGCTGGATGAGAAAAGGGTCTGGCTGGAGCATTTCCCGCTGCTGGATGATGGCAGGAATCATATCAGTTATATCGATTATTCCGACGCGGTTCCTGTCAAGAGCCATCTTATGAATGAGCTGATGCGTCAGGATCTCAATGTCGCCATGCTGCATCACCACGGAGCGCCGGATACGGAGTATCTCAACGCGGAAGAGCGTCCTTACATGGTGAAAGATGCGAAGCAGTACATGATCAAGAACATGCGTTCCCATCTCTGGGGGGCGCGGGAGCGCGGGAAAGACTATCAGAAGATGCAGGAAGAATTCAAGGAGCGCTTCGATGTCCCTGATTCCTGGTTCGCGGATGCTTTTGACCCTGAGATGCACCGGAAGGATTCCCTTGCGGATGCGTCGCTGGATCTCTATCTGGACGACTTCCAAGGGTACGGTTTCACCCCTCAGGCTCAGGTGGTCATCCTGGATGCCTGCTATAACGGATCCTTCCATCTGGAGGATTGCATCGCCGACCGTTATATCTTCTCCGAAGGCAGCAAGGTCGTTGCCGTGCAGGCCAACTCGGTCAATTCGCTTCAGGACAAATGGGCCGACCGCTTCTTCGGGATCATAGCCGAAGGTGCGGGCGTGGGCAACCTGTCGAAGTTCGCCCCCTATCTCGAGTCCCATATCATCGGCGATCCGACTTTCCGGTTCAAGGGCGGAAAGCCCCGCCTCGACGAGGTGATCATGCAAGATGCGCCGGGTCAATGGAAAAAACTGTTGCGGACCGGAAGCCCCGATGTGCAGGCGCTTTCCATCGAGTATCTGCATCGGAAAGCCCTTCTTCCGTCTGCCGAGCTGCTGTCCATTTACAGGAATTCGCCGTATGCCGTTGTCCGGATGGAGGCGCTTTGGTGTCTCTCCGAGGATGGAGGTGCTGATTTCGTGGAGGCTTTGAAAGAAGCCGTGGGGGATGCCGACGAGTTCATCCGCAGGAATGCGGTAAAATGGATCGGCCGGAATGCCGATCCCAGCCTGATTCCCACGGTCGTGGCTACTTTCCTCGAAAACAATGCCACGTCACGGGTGGCGTTCAACACCACGTATGCCCTGCACTCCTTTGACAAGGAATCTCTGCTGGCCGAATTCGACAGTCAGGCGGCCGCCATTCCCATGGCCAAGAAAGACGAGGAGGTCAAGATGTTGCGTGAGGCGCTCGACCACAGTGCGTCACGTTTCCTCGACGATGAGGCCCGGATCATGGCGGACAGCCTTTCGTTCAAGGAAAGGCGTTCACTGATCCGCCAGATCCGTTCGAATGCGAACGCAGAATCCATTTCCGCGCTCTCCCGTTACGTCCAGACTTGCGACGATCCCGCCGTCCAGGTCCTCCTGCTCGAGGCTTTGGGCTGGCATGGGATGTCCTGCCGCTCCGGTGAAATCCTGGATGCGGCCAGGAAACTGGCTTCGGACGGATCCCGGAGTGAGGAAGTCCGGGCAGAGGCGTTGAAGACCATCAACAGGGTGAAACGGTGAGCCGGTTCCGGATCATTTTCCTGGCTATCCTTGTTTTCCTCCCCGTCGTCTTTGCGACGGGGCAGGATATCCCGCCGTACGTGGACAATTCGGCGACGAAATATTTTCCTCCCATCATCGACCAGTCCGGCGGCTCCTGCGCGCAGGCATCCAGCATCGGTTATGTCTTTACTTATGAGGTCAATCGCCTCCTGGACCGGGATGCCTCCGCGAGTCCGGCCAACCGGTTCAGTTACCTCTCGGCCTGGAATCTTGTCAATGACGGCCTGAATCAGGGGGGATTTGCGGAAGATGGCCTGTTCGTGGCCCAGCGTACGGGGATTCTGACGGAAGAGGATTACGGGAGCGCTTCCACCTATTCCTTCAAGTGGGCCAGCGGTTTCGATAAGTATCGCAATGCGCTCCGTTACCGGGTCTCCCGCTTCATCGAGCTTCCTGATGACGTGGAGGGCCTGAAACGCTACCTGGCTGCGGGCGGCATCGTATCTTTTTCCGGGAAATGCATCGGGTGGACGATGGATTCCCACTATTCCGGTCCCTCGGGGACGGGATACAAGTGTTTACTTATTGGCCTGCCGGATTCGGGCGCCCATGCCATGACGATTGTCGGCTATGATGACCTGGTCACTTATACGGACCGGGACGGACAGACCCATACGGGTGCTTTCATTGCCGTGAACAGCTGGGGGGCTTATGTCCATGACCGGGGACGGTACTATTATCCCTACGACTTCTTCCTGGATCCGTCCATCCCTTCTTCCACCCTCAGTGATAAGTTCATGGCGGCGGAGGTTAAAGTGCAGGAACCGCAGATCCTTTTCCGGCTTACCTTAGACTATTCCTCACGGAACGATCTGGCTTACCATATCGGCGGTACTGCGGATGTCCCGAAAGGGATTCCGGACAATTATTATTTCCAGTCCGGCATGAGCAACAAGGGAGGGGACCACGCTATGCGGGGGGCAAATGACAAGTCTCCCCTGGAGTTCGCCCTTGACTTGACGGACAATATCCCCGGCGAGGATTTCCCTTATTGCCGGTATTTCCTGAAGATCATCCGTTCCGCCATCGGCAAAGAAAAGGGGGAAGGTAGCCTGACGGCTCTGTCCGTGATTGATTATCGGGGAGGCAAACCCGTGGAACACAAGTATTCCGGTCCTCTTCCCCGACCGCTCGTGGATGGCGAGAATGTGTTTGTCATCGGGTTGGTGCCGCGTTTCACCGTTTCGTGCTCTCCAGTGCGGGCGAAGGAAGACATCCCCTTTTACATGAGGACGGCGAAAGGCGATGAGGCCCGTATGACTTTGAAGCGGGATGGCCGGAAAGTCACGGTTCAATACCAGGTCCAGAAATGAGAAAGATGCGGATGACAGCCCTTTGGGCGGCTTTGCTTGTGATCGCGGCCTGTAACGGCGGCGGTGGAGAGAAGGAAAAGGAACCTGTCTCGGGTGAGGTTACGTACACACAGCAGATCGACGTGTGGACATATATTTCCTTCGAATCCGGTACGGTTGTCGGGACGTCCAAACTGGGAGATGAAGCCCAGGACGACCTGTGGGCCGTGCGTGAGGATTGGGATATTGCCGTGTGCGACAGCCTGCTGAAGACAAACGGAGGATCTTCAGGCATGGGGAGAGGAGCGATCTCGGCTACCTCTCAGTCTTCCCTGGTTACAGATACGAAGGAAACGGAAATCTGGTAGCGGTCACTGCGCTAGCGGACGCGGATGCGGCGCCCGATGCGCAAGGTGGTCTTGGGGGTGATGTTGTTGAGCTTGCAAAGCTTGCTCACGGTCGTGTGATACCGGCCGGCAATGCTCCCCAGCGTATCTCCCTTTCGGATCGTATAATACTGAACCGCAGCCTGCGCGGCGGCCTTCTTGGCTTCGGCCGCCCGCTCTTCCTGCTCCGCGAGCAAGATCTCCTCCTCTTCGTCATCGGAAGTCGGGACATAATGGCTGGCCGGGTTGAGGTACTTGCGCTTGAGCGTGAAGGTGGCGTTGCGCAGATTGCCTTCCGGGAACTTGATCAGCCACTCCGGATCGAAAGCATAACCCCTGTAGCGGGTCTCGAAATGCAGGTGGGGACCTGAGGACCGGCCTGTCGAGCCGCCCTTTCCGATGACCTGGCCGGCCGTGACCCAGTCGTTCACATCGACGTCACGCGCTGACAGATGGGCGTAGAAAGTCTCCAGGCCGTTGGCATGGCGCACGATGATCAGGTTGCCATAGCCGCGGTAGTATTTCGAAACACGCACCTTGCCGTCGAAGGCGACCCGCACGGGGTCTCCGGTCTTGAGCGGCAGGTCGACGCCCTGGTGGCGCCTGCGGTGACGATAGCCGAATTTAGAGAAGACCTCCGTCGGATTGGGGCAGCAGTACTGGGCGTTGTCATCCACCAGCCAGAGGGTGGTGCGCTCGGGCAGGGTGTTATAGTCGAGGCGGTAGGCATCCGGATTGTCGTTCCAGTTCTCGCTGAAATAGCGCTCCGTCGCCAGAATGTCGGCGTTCTTGATATATTTCCAGGAATTGTCGGCAAAGAGGACGATCTTGACCTCGGGGTTGCCTGTCTCGAGGGTGTCGAGCGCGCCTCCGTGCTCCCCGGGAATCAGGGATTTGACGGGGCCGGTGATCTTGTGGGGCTGCAGCAGCAGGTCCGCCCGCTGCCGGGTCATGGGTTTAGGTGAAGTGTCCAGCGTTTGAGCCCGGACCGCGCCGGTCACGGCGAGAACCAGGGCGGACGCCATCAAAAGTTTTTTCATTCAGCGTTGAATTTTTCTTTTAACAGTGCACGTACTTGGGCCACTTTGGCGTCCAGGAGCTCATCTGTCGTGGCTTCGCAGATGAAACGCAGGTAAGGTTCGGTGTTGGAAGGACGGATGTTGAACCACCAGTCCTTGAACTCGAGGCGGTAACCGTCGAAATCCATCTGCTTGGTGGGCGTCTCCTCCGCGGTAAACATCGCGCAGACGGCGTCCATCGCACCCTTCTTGTCCTCCAGGCGGAAATTGACTTCGCCGGAGTTCTTATAAGCGACGATCCCGTCGATTGCCTCGCTGAGGGTCTTTCCCTCACGCTTCAGCCGGGCGACGATGCGCAGGACCAGGATCGATGCCAGCAGGCCGCTGTCGGAATAGAAGAAATCCTTGAAATAGTAATGGCCGGCAAGCTCGCCGCCCCAAAGTCCGTCGATCTCGCGGAGCTTCGGTGCCGCGAACGCACGTCCGACGCGCCAGGTATGGACCTCGCAGCCCATGGGGGTCAGATACTCGGACACTGCCTTGGAGGTGCGGATCTCCTGCAGGACCCGGGGATTCTTCTCTCCGCGTTCTTCGATGAAGTACTTGGACAGGAGTGCGATCATCAGGTCGGGAGCCACGAAACGGGCCTTTTCATCCACGAACATCACGCGGTCCGCATCGCCGTCATAGATGACGCCGAGGTCGGCGCCCGTCTTCCGGACGAGATCCTTGAGGGGCTCTACGTTCTTGGGGATCAGGGGATTCGGCTCATGGTTGGGGAAACTGCCGTCGAGGGTGTCGAAGATGTAGCTGTGACGCTCTCCGAACACTTCGTGGGCGAAGAGACAGGCCATGCCGTTGGACAGGTCGAAGGCCACCTTCAAGTCGGAGAAATCGCCGAGATATTTCTCCATGAATTTCATATAGTCGGCGTGGATATCCATGGGGAACACCTTGCCGCGCACATCGGCGACAGGGGTCTCCCGGCCGGCTTCGATCCATTCCTTGATCTGGCCGAGACCGGAGTCGAATCCGACCGGCAGGGCGTTCTCGCGGGACACCTTCATGCCGTTGTATTCGGCCGGGTTGTGGGAAGCCGTGATCTGGACGGAGGCCTGGAATCCGTAGTTGGCGGTTCCGAAATAGACCATCGGGGTGCTGGTGAGACCGAGGTCGAATACATCGGCGCCGGCGTCGGTCAAACCCTGGATCAGGGCGTCGTGGATCTCTTCCGAAGAGACGCGGCAGTCGCGGCCGACGAGGACCTTCGCGGTCTGCAGCAGTTCGGGAATGAAATAACCTACTTTGTAGGCGGTATCTTTGTCAAAATCGACTCCGTAGATGCCACGGATGTCGTATGCGTGAAATGCTCCCATAGCGTTTATTTTATTTTAGCGTTATATCTTGTGGAAACTTTGCCTTTGGCAATGCTTTGCAGTTTCTTGCCGATGATTTTCTTGCGGATCGGGGCGACCAGGTCGGTGAAGAGTTTGCCGTCCAGGTGGGACATCTCGTGCTGGATCATCCGGCAGGCGAACTTGTCGAAATGCTCGGTGACCTTTTCGAAGTTCTCATTGTAATACTCGACGGTCATCGCATCGGGACGCGCCACATCCGCATAGATGCCCGGAATGCTGAGGCAGCCCTCGTTGTATTCGCATTTGCGGGGACTTTCCTCGATGACGACCGGATTGATCATCACGCGGAAAAAGCCTTTGAGATAGTCGTAGATGTCGGCCATCACGTCGCCGTCCACGATGAGCACCCGCTCGCTGACCCCTACCTGGGGGGCCGCCAGGCCGCAGCCTTCCGCTTTGGCCAGCGTGTCTTTCATGTCTTGGATGAGCGTGGTGAGGCGCTCTTTGTCATTTAGGTCGGCCGGAGCCGCTTCGGCTCTCAATACCTCGGAGCCATACAGATAAATCGGTAAAATCATGCTTTCTCTTTTGCCGTGCGGTCTAAAAATCCCTGCAAAATGAGGGCCGCACTGATCTTGTCCACCGAGTTTTTATCCCGGCGGTCCTTGTATTTCATTCCGCCTTCGATCATCGCCCGGTGTGCGAGGACGGAGGTGAAACGCTCGTCCTCCAGGGTGACCGGGACGCCGGGGAAGGCTTTCTTCAGGACGGGAAGGAAACGGTCCACGTCCGCTGCCGCTTCCGAGGGCCTTCCATCCATGTTGACAGGGTATCCGACGACGAAGTGCACGATGGTCTCCTTCCGCGCATAATTTTGAAGATAATCTATTATCTTTGCAGCAGGGACGGTCTCGAGCGGAGACGCGAAGATGCGGAGCGGGTCACTGACCGCCAGCCCCGTGCGTTTCCTTCCATAGTCGATGCCTATCAATCTTTCCATAAAGGTTGCAAAGATAGTAAATTGTTATGACAAAAGAAAATAACAAGGGTAGGGAGCCAAAGAAATACCGGATCAGCCTGGTCGAGCAAAAGACCGAGCGGGTCCTGTGGCAGCGGCATTTCACTAAAGTGTTGCTGTGGCTTTCCGCCATTGCCGTGGTCCTGATCGGCGCCGCGCTGGTCTGGTGCCTGATCGCGTTCACGCCCCTGCGCGCCACGATCCCGGGTTATCCGGACGCCCGCACGCGCAACATGGCGGTCCAGAACGCCCTCAAGATCGATTCGCTGGAGCGGGTCATCACGCGCTGGGACCTTTATGCCGAAAACCTGCGCCGGGTCGTCGTCGGTGAGCCGCCGCTCGACATCGACAGCGTCCTCCGGGTCAAGGCGCCCGTGCATTCTCTGCCCGCC
>JAEEGH010005635.1_pt1 | contig 31294 bp, 31 predicted proteins | sample 9134181 | NCBI WGS metagenome assembly JAEEGH01 (sample SAMN16246544, study PRJNA631951) | gut metagenome | biome: gut microbiome; feature: rumen; material: DP-attached | host: Bos | place: Iran: Karaj | collected 2018-10
TTCCATCATATTATTGCTTAGTATTTATGATTAGGATATTCATTTGTACTCTATTAGTTTCTTCACCTCGCAGCCTTTACTTTCGTAATATGCGAACATCTCTGGGAGCTTCTTCAGATCATAACTGGTGACACAGTCTGAGAGAACATGTACCGTGTATCCCGCTTTTGTCATATTGAAACATGTCGATTTCACGCAGGCTGTAGCATCAGCACCAGCCACGAAGAATTCATTGATGTCATTTGCCGCAATAAATGCTGAAAAAGCCTCGCTTGTAAGTGCATTGCTTTTCGTCTTTACGAAGATATTGTCCGAAACGACCTTCATCTCAGGTACCAGTTCCTCGCCCTTGCTGCCAGGCTTGAACGTTCTCGTAGCAGCGGTGATGTTGTTATGCTTGATATACACAATGTGCATACCTTCTTCCACAGCCCATTCGATGGCGGCATTGATATTATCGATGATGTCACGGTAATGCTTGGTGATGTCGTTCTGAATGTCAATAACGACAAGGGCTCTATTGTTCATCTTATTCATATTTTTTTAAATGTTATCTATATCTCCCACTGAGAATCCTTTTGCGCAGACACTTTACGGCGGGCTTGTAATAGTCTATCTCCATCGCTTCGAGGGTGCGCTTCAGTTCGTCCATCAGTTCCGGATAGAAGGTCGCTTGTTATCGCCATATTATGTTTCTTATATTTGTTGTCCTAATTCAAATGCCTCGTTCAAGGCATCAGTGTTTTTGATATCGCCTTTATCCTTGACGCCACGAACCAACACACGACCGGCATCCTCCAACTTAAAGAAGTTTAGGCAGAGCTGGTATTGGGTGAGGATGCTGTCAAAGAGCTCGGGAAGCGTGGCAGCGCCTACAAGCAGGATAGCCATCTTCTTTATCTTGAATGTATCCCTGATGGGATTATGGCAGCGGTCAATGACGGCCTTCAGCTGTGCACTCAGTCCGTAGAAATACACTGGCGATGCTATCACGAGCATATCGGCATGAGCCATCTTCTCATAGATAACCGACATATCATCTTTCTGAGCACAAAGATGCTGCTCATTTCTGAAGCAAGCATTGCATCCCATGCAGGGATTGACCTTGTAATCGTGTACAGACACGATCTCTACATGGTGTTTCTGCGTGGCACCTTTGACGAATGCTTCTACGAGCAGATCCGTATTGCCGTCCTTCCGAGGGCTTCCTGAGAGAATCAATATGTTCATATTATTCCATTCATTGTTTAAATTCAAAGAAGTAGAAGTCCGTCCAGCCGGTGTTCTCGGCGTAGAGATGCTGCTTGCCGCGATACTCAAAGCCGAGACGCTCGTAGAGCCTGTGGGCGGGCGTATTTGAAGCGAGGGCATCAAGGCGGATGGTCTGCATACCTTTACTTTCTGCCATACGGATGGCCTCGCGAATCATCTCCGAACCAATTCCATTGCCTTGTGCGTCAGGACTAACGGCAAGGATATGAATCACAGCTACCTTGTCATCGACAACCTGCTGTGTCCATTCTATCGCATGATAGTCTTCGTCCTGATACATCGTGACGGCCATTGCACCAGCGATGGCGCCACATTCTCTATAAAGATACATGCTCCCCTCGTCGATATAGGCACGAATGCCCTCAACCGTCGGATGCTTCCCTTTACTCCATCGGGCGTATGTAGCCATCTCTGGCGTACGCGCCGTCACATCATCATAAAAGGCGATGATGGCATCAAAGTCGTTTTGTGTTGCTAATTCTAAGCTCATGTTGTGTCATTTTATTCCTATTTGTATTCAATGTGGACGAAGCCCATCACGATAACTCCAATGGCAAGGTGTTTGATAGTTGTAATCTTGTTCATTACTCAATTACAAAACTGCGTGGATAGAAATCGCTATAGAATCGACCATCGGTGGCGGTGAACTTCAGAACGCAGTAGTTCGGGTCGGTTACACCACCAGGGTAGTACTGCTCGTCGCCATTGTGCCATATCATCTCCTTGCTCTTAGCATCCGTCAGTACTTCCATCGTACCACGCAGCATCATACCTTTGAAACCTTTGGCATCGCAGAAATAGATGCTGGCCTTGGGGTTAGCCTTGTATTGAGCCACACGTATTGAGAATGTATTGGTTGTAAAGTAGAAGGTTTTAATACCCTCGCGTTTACGTGGCTTCAACATGGCCTTGGTCCAAGGAAAACCTTCTTGGTCTACTGACGAGATGTAAGCGATAGGCAGTTTGTCGGCCATCTGTGCAATGAGTTCTTTGATGCCGGCTAAAGCAGGATTTGCATTCATCGCTTCATCGTTATTCACATCCAGCGTTTTGCGCCAACGCTTAAGCTGGGGAAAATACGTTTTCATCATGCCGATGTACTCTTCTTTCGTGATAGGCTTTTCTAACCCTTCATTAACGGCATTCACAAACTGAGCACAATGTTCAATCATCTCTTCCATCGTACAATCCTGCAGGAACTTGCCGTCCTTATAGCAATACATGCAGTAATCTTCGTTCTTCGTGCCGTCGGCATTGGTGCCTAGCACATCATCTGTGAGCGGCATGCCGCAGCTCTGACAAAATTTCTGTTTCATTCTATTTTCTTGTTTGTAATTAATGGTTTTGACGGTGCAAAAATACATAGAATGACCATACAACCCAAATTTCTGGGATATTCTGCATAAAAATGTGATGAATGGATAAAAGTTGATGCCACAACAAGCAATCATCTTATTCATTTTCTCCAGCGTTTTAGCATTGGGAAGTACTGTTGCATCATTTGCTTATACTCCTCTTTGGTCATGGGGTGGGGCATGTTCTTGTTTACCTCGTCGATAAACTGGGCACAATGCTCAATCATCTCGTCCATGGTGCATTCCTGCAGAAACTTACCATCCTTGTAGCAATACTGGCAGTAATCAAAATTGGTGCTGCCATCGGCATTGGTACCGCAATCCTCGATACGCATTAATGGCATACCGCAACTCTGGCAGAACTGTGGCAGCTGGCCCTCTTGGAATGCTTTGTCTTTCTGAGGGAACGAAGCCTCATAAGCCTCGAAAGCATCAGGGTTCTCGTCGGCTACGAAATAACCCTTGGGAGGACAGTAGGTAGCCTCGGCGATTCCGTTCGATTTAAGCCAGCCAGGTATGAGTTCTTGAGCCAAGAAGTAAGGTACTTCGGCATCCTTCGGCTCAGCATGATAGTGGATATTGAGTTTGCTGGCGAGGTCGAAACCTGCATGCTTGTAAAACTCAATATTACCCTCCATGCAGATAAAGCCAATACCCATATCGCGAGTCTTGTCCAAGGCATACTGTAACAACTTCAGGCCATAGCCCTTGCGCTTATAGTCGGGATGAATGCTGATGGGGCCGAAAGTCCACGAAGCTTTCTTGCTGCCATCCTCTAACACAAGCTCAGCCTTCGAAAACATCACATGGCCGATGATCCTGTTATCCTCTTCCATCACAAAATCCAACTCAAGAATGAAATCAGGGTTCGTTCTATACTGATTGAGTACGTAATGTTCTGTGCATCCTGGTCGATAGACGTTCCAGAATGCCTCACGCGTGAGGTTCTCCACCTCACGATAATCTTTGGGTTGTTCTAATCTGATATTCATTGTTCTATCATTGTTTATCAATTGACGCTGCGAAGTTTCAAAAAGTTCTTAATTCGGCAAGCGACAAAGTCGAGCGGCAAAAGCAACACCCGTCATCGCGACGAGTGCAGCTTTCAATACTCTAACTTACTTTTAACAATCATACAAGCAAAGTATGATATTCCTTATTTCTCAAACTCTCGGAGTTCCTCTAGTCCGCGCTCTACCTCCTGTAGCTGATGGGCATGGCGGTGGAGCTGCCATTTTGCGAAGACAATACCAAGACCAAAGGTGAGGACTGAGAGCCCGAGAGGCAACAACAATCTCGTGCTGAACTCGTAGCCAGCCTCCGTGTTGAATCCCAGTTCCAAGATGTAGAAAGCGATCATCGCCAGGCATACGGCACCTATCATCCATACCTTCTCCTGATGGCAGACCTTCTTGTAGGTGAGCACCAAACGGCTGAGTTCGCTGCTGCTCTTGCCGCCCAGGTCGAATTTCGACAGGAGAGAGAGTTTCCATACCATGGGAATCAGTCCTATTACCATCACACCCTCGACGATGGCGAACGAGGTGGTCTGAATGGGCGTGTTCAGATAGACAAAGGGGAATACTCCGCAGATGATGAGCATATTCACCACGAAGCTGTAGATGTTCTGTCCCATGATGTGGTCGTAGGCCGACTTCGTCTTCTGCTGGATCAATTCCTTCACCACGCGAAGGTTCACTATTTCTGTTTCTGCCAGACGCTCATCGAGTTTGTTCCAGCTGGCTTTCAATGCTTCAAGTTCCATATCAATACTAATTTAACGATTCGACATTTTTCTTAATTTCTCTTTGGTTCGATTCAGTTTCACGGCGACGTTGGTCTTAGTGATGCCGAGGATGTCGGCGATTTCCTCATAACTCCGTTCTTCCAGCCAGAGGAGAATCAGCGCGCGTTCCAGTTTCCCCAGCTGGTTGATGAGTCGGTAGAGCTCCCTGAGCTGTCCTGTCGTGTCCTCGTCTGCTGCTACGCTTGCCACATTGGCCGTCATTGGTACGGTATGCGGACGGGCATTAGAGCGTCTGAGAAACGTGATGCAGGTGTTCATGGCGATGCGGTAGACCCATGTTGTGAGCTTGCTATCCCCCCGATAGCGCGGGAAACTCTTCCACAGGTTGAGTACCGTCTCCTGAAACAGGTCGTTCAGGTCGTCCTGGTCGTTGGCATAGATATAGCACACCTTGTAGATTGTACGTTTCTGCGCCTCGACCATCGTCAGGAAATCTTTCTCTAATTCTTTCGTCTCCATTGTTCAACTAAATCATTTTGATGTTTCACATCGAGTTCGTTCACGCTCGGCATAACAAGCAAGCTTGATTCTGCTCTCGCTTGATCACGAACTTTAACCAATTAGTCGCAGGAAAAGTGAATTAATTACATCCAACAGAAAAAAATGTGAGAGACACGACATTCGCCTGTATCGCCGTCTACCTTTACGCACTTGCGAGGGTCGAGGCATATCAATATAGTAGCTCTATTGCCTTGCGGCACTTCTGTTTGTCTTTCTCTGTCAGTTCTGGATGCATTGCTGTGCCACCTCGCTCGATGGTCTTCCCGATCTTGAAACCGGCATAGCGGGCGATTTCGCGCATGGCACGAATTGCTCCACGCGACTGCTTGAACAGGATGTTCCAAGGCCAGGGTGTGGTGCAGGTGCTGATGAGAATACATTTCTTGCCTTTCATCAGCGGCTCAGGGAATCGTGGTGTGTCGCGCATCATACCATAGACCTGACGGTCGAACATCAGCTTCATCTGTCCAGGGATGTTTCCCCAGTAGCAGGGCGCACCCATAATGATGGCATCGGCCTGTTGCATCATTTTCAGTACCCGCTGCGAATCGTCCTCAGCGAGTACACATTTCTCTTTCGTGCGGCAGGCCATACAGCCGGTGCAGGGCTTAATGGTCAGGTCGTTGGTATACACCATCTCCACCGTATCGCCTCTTTTCTCTGCTTCCTCACGCATGATGCCGAGCATCTGCGAGATTAGTCCCTTCTTTCGCGGACTTCCGTTAATTATCAGGATATTCATTTTTTCTTCATTTTTATTTCCATTTCATATTCTTTCCATTCTTCTCCGTCAATCAGATAAGAATCTTCGCCTGTGATGCGGAAACCGACAGACTTGTAGCATTCAACGGCGGAGAGATTATTACAAAACACACCAAGGGTAATCTTTTGAGCACCCAGTTCTTGTTTTGCATAATCGATAGCGAGGCGCAGCATCTGCTTGCCATAGCCCTTACCGCGTTTCGAATCATCCACAATGACGAAGCCGAAACGAATGTGCGTCTTATCCACCGTCGGATATCTCAGCAGGATATGTCCGATGATTGCATTTCCCACTACTGCTGTAAGCGGATACATATTATCACCCTTGTATTGCTCCAGCATCTCCTCGGGCTTGGCAGGGAAATCTTTGTACCTGTCTGCACTCCAAAACCGGAATGCATGCTTATCTTTGCACCAACCCAGAATCGTCTCCGCATCGTTGATGTTAAATGGTCTAAGTGTCATCATATTATCTTTATTATATGTTTTGATGCTGCAAAGGTACGCATAGTTGCTGAGACATCCAAATTTCTGTGATAATCTGCACATTTTTGTGATGAATGGACGGAACACGTTCCAATATCTGGCACTCCGAGTTTCAATTGTTGAAACACGGAGTGCTAAACGTTGAAACTACGAGTGCCAATTATCTGCACTCAAGGTAGCAACTATCTACACAGTCCTATCCGTTTGCTGTTTCATTCCTTCAAAGAACTTCTGTTGCAGTTGTTGGGCCAGCTGGTTGTCGGGATTGAGTTTCAGGGCTTTCTCGAAGTTCTCCATCACGAGTATGTAGTAACGCTGTCCGTTTTGAGCGGGATTCTGCACAATGCGCACCATGTAGAGGAAGCCGCGAAGGGTACAAATGTCTGACTGGTCAGCATGCTTCATCTGCTCCATTTTCGTGATGCTCTGTTCGGCCTCAGCTATCATGTTTTCCGTCTGAGGGTCATGGGGATAGGTTACTGCAAAAGAGAGGCTCTGCAGGGCCAGCTGATACTTTGGCTGAATGCTGTCGGGCTGCATGGCCTCGATACGCTTCAGTTTGGCTACGTTGTTTAACATGTCCGTTTGGGTGGGCTGCTGGGCATGGATACTTACTGATACCATCATCATGAGGACGATGGCTAACACACGGTGGTTAAAAATTTGAAATGTCATACGCTTTGTTATTTTTAAGTGAAACAAAAATGCCTATGTATAGGAAACGGTCGCGGGAGGCTGTGATGGGACTTCCATTCGTGTCATAGCTGAAAATGTTGGTGCGACCAAAGATGTTATTCAACGAGGTATAGACGATAACCTTTGGGCTTAATAGATAAGTGAGGTTCACGTCAACACTATTGTAATGCGGTGTGGTGCCAGTGGGGAAATGTCGTCCGCTGGCGTATGACTCAGCGATGCCGATGATGGCTTTGCCGATAGCGTATTTGGCTGTCAGTCGCAGGTTGTGGCGTGAGGCATAGTCAGGCGTTCGCACTTCGGTGTAGTCGAGATAGAGCCGTTCGGAATCATTGAATGAATAAGAAAACGTGGTCGTCAGATGCTTGATGAGCGAATGATCCTCGACGAAGATGTCCACACCTCGGCTTGTGCCATAGCCGTGTGGCTGATAAACACCGCCCTCTAACAAAGGAAGATGGTGGTATTTCTTCCAATAGGGTTCAATGCGCAGAAGCGTAACGTCTGATTTATACTGCATAGAGAAAATGGCGTGGTCGGCAGTGCTTTGACCGAGAGCACATTGAGATAATGCTAAATAGTCATCAGCTGCAGTTTGACTATAGCGACCACCAACTAAGGAGAATTGCAGATGCTTGTTGGGTATATAGCTGAGCGTTACCCTCGGCATCAGCAAACAGTCGGATCTCATCAGCTCGGCTCTTGCAGAGACATTGAGAAATACACGGGGAATGATGCGCCACTGGGCATCAATATGAGTAGCGAGGATGTTATAATCAAGCTGGTAATGGTAGGCATCGTAACTCATCGTGCTATTGCGGATATAGTCTTCAACACCTGCCGACAGTTTCAATACGTCGGAACAAACTTTGCGGACTTCAGCCTTCAGATGTACTTCATTACGGAAATTATGATAATGGTCGCCAACCATTCGCGCATCGTCAATATCGGTGAACACAGAAGAGTTGGCGATACCGGTAAAGAGGGTGTAGCCACGTCCTATCGAAGCACGATGTGTGACATTGGCATAGATATTATGCTCCTTCAACAAAAGGTTACGCTCGTCGATATGCTGTCCGACTGATGTCAAGTCATAGCCGACGTATGACTTCAACACACTCGAGGTGTTGAACTCCTTTTTATATTGTGCCTCGCATGATAACTTACGATAAGGACGGGTGAAGTCCTGCCGCTGCGTGAACAACTGGTCATATAGCCCCATGCTGGTAAGTGCGGCATTGAACGACAGACTGCTGTTCTTGTATGCCTTGGTGCCACCTATGTTCCAATCTACCAGCGAAGCGCTCACTCCGAATTTGTCGCTTGTTGCTGCATCGGTGGTTTCCATGGGGAGTACGGATGAAAGTGCTTGGCCGTATTCACCGTTATAGCCACCCAACGAGAAATTAATGCCTTTGAAAAGGAATGGCGAAAAGCGTCCACGAACGGCGGTATTCTCAGTGTTGGTGCTATAAGGCACGAGGACATGCATCCCATTCACGAATGTCTGGCATTCGTCGCTCTCGCCGCCGCGTACATATAGTTTGCCGTTCTCGCCCACCATCTGCGTGCCAGGCAATGTCTGTAAAGCCGCCACGATGTCACCACATGAGTTACCTGCCATTACGACATCAAGCGCGTCCATCGTCTTGAAGTTGTCGCTCTTGCCGAAACTGAAGGTACTGGCTGTTACGACAACTTCATTGATGGTGGTTGCCTGTTCGTTCATTCGAATGGTGAGATTGTGCATGAGGCTGATGTCGGTGGTCAGCATATAGTCCTCATAGCCAATAAAGGAGGCTTTGAGGGATGCTTTACCCGTTTGTGAAGTTGTAAACGAGAATCGCCCAAGGGAGTCGCTGAGGCATCCGTCAATCGTACCTAATATAAATATGTTGGCACTAGCGAGCGGTTCGCGTCCGTCGGTAACGATACCCGAAATTGTGGTCTGTGCAGTCAGATTGCAGACTGTTAACAGCATTAAAACGATATATGCAATTCGATGTTTCATGCCGCAAATATACGGCAAGAAAACGTACCCTCCAAATATTCGTGACAGACAGCTAAAACCGCTGACAGATAGCTAAGCCAAATGGCGAATGACTAAGTTCGCGGACGAATGACTAAGCTATAAAAGACTTCAACTGAGGCACATACGAGCGAGATACTGGTATGCTATTCGTACATGGGCCGAGTGTGAGTTGATAGCCGTTGGAGTTGCCCTTGGCCGAGGTGATATTGTTCACATTGACCACAAAGGAACGGTGGCACTGGAAGATATTCTCGTAGGCTTTCAATTCCTCAGTCACGGCTGTCAACGTCGTATGAATCTCCATGCTTGTCGGCTTGCCGTCTTTCAGATAGCATACAGAAATATTGTTCTTCTGCGCCTCTATATAAAACAGATTATTGATGGGAATCGTGAGGTCGTTTCCTCGTACATTTGTATCATGAATGGTTATTGATATGTCCTCCTGTTCCTCCGTCGTTTTGTTCAGCAGGGCCTCCATTCTATATTTCAGACTTCGGTTATACTCAGCGCCGATAGTCAGCACTGTTATTATGAGGCCGATGATAATCGTCCAATATAAGAACAAAAGGAAGATGCCGATGGTGATAGGATAATGGAAAATAAAAGAGAACAACCAAAAATTGCAGACGGCAATAAAGATGATCAGCCCGAGTACTACACTTGCTTCATGCCAAATGCGCCACGGCTTGACGACTTGGTGCAGGCGTTTGGATACTGCCCATCCATAAAGAATACAACAGCACGATGTGACAAGTCCAAATACCGCCGCCACCAAACATTTATTTCCGCTATAGATGCTGAATCCAAATGGTTGCAACAGCCAGAGTATCGCCCAAATGATGACGCCGTAAGCGATACTGTATCTTAGCCAGTGCTCACTCTGCTTAAAGGGATATGTACGCGTAAGAAATGACATAACTCTATACTTTTTATGGGTGCAAAGGTACTAATTTGCTGATCTTTTTTTGTTAATCTGCTGCAAAAATATGAATAATATTTGGTAATTCGCGTAATTTCCATTATTTTTGCAGAAAAATATTAAAGCTATAAATCTTATGTACGACAAAGAAAGAGGGCTTTACATTGCCCATTGCGCTAACGGCGCACTCAGCATTACAGGTAAGATGGCTAACCGTCATGGACTCATTGCGGGAGCCACAGGTACAGGTAAGACCGTTACCTTGCAGGTGATGGCCGAGACATTCTGTCAGGCAGGCGTACCCTGTTTTATGGCCGACATGAAGGGCGACCTCAGCGGCATATCGCAGGTGGGTAAGTTGAGCGGCTTTATAGAGAAACGCATGCCTGAGTTTGGCATCGAGAACCCAGAGTTCCAGAGTTGTCCCGTACGTTTCTTCGACGTGTTCGGTGAACAGGGCCATCCTATGCGTGCAACCATCTCGCAGATGGGTCCGATGCTGCTCTCACGCCTACTGCAGTTGAACGAGACGCAGGACGGTGTGCTGAACATCGTGTTCCGCATCGCCGACGAGCGCGGCCTGTTGCTACTTGACCTGAAGGACCTGCGCGCCATGCTCGACTGGGTATCGAAGAACGCCAAGGAGTACACCACGAAATACGGTAATATATCAACGGCCACAGTGGGCGCCATCCAGCGTGCGCTGTTGCAGTTGGAGAATCAGGGTGCTGACAAGTTCTTTGGTGAGCCCTCGTTCGATATCTACGACCTGATGCAGACCGAAGGCGGCAAGGGCATCATGAATGTGCTGGCAGCCGATAAGCTGATGATGCAGCCGAAGCTTTACTCTACGTTCCTGCTGTGGTTGCTTTCAGAGCTTTACTCCACACTGCCAGAGGTGGGCGACCTGGAACTGCCGAAGTTGGTGTTCTTCTTCGACGAGGCTCACATGCTGTTCGATGGTACTTCGAAGGCGCTGCTCGACAAGATTGAACAGGTGATCCGACTGATCCGTTCGAAGGGCGTGGGTATATATTTCATCACACAGAGTCCGACGGATATTCCTGAGAATATACTGGGTCAGCTTGGTAACCGCGTGCAGCATGCCCTGCGTGCCTACACGCCGAAGGACCAGAAGGCCGTGAAGACCGCTGCCGACACCTTCCGTGCCAATCCTGACTTCAAGACCGACGAGGCCATCATGAATCTGGAGACGGGTGAGGCCTTGGTAAGCTTCCTCGATCCGAAGGGTGCGCCCAGCATCGTGGAGCGGGCTAAGATATTGTTCCCGTTGTCGCAGATTGGTGCTGTGACCGAAGGTCAGCGCTTAGATATCATCAAGCAGAGCCGTATCTATGGCAAGTACGACACGCCCATAGACCGTGAGAGTGCCTTCGAGGTATTGATGGCGGATGCTGAGCGCCAGTTGGCCGAGCGTGAGCAGCAGGAGGCTGAGATTGATATCCCGAAGCCTACAGAGGCCAAGGCCGAGAAGAAAAAGCCGGGTATGATGAGTAAGGTGATGAAGGCCATCATCACGGCCATCACGTCGACGCTGGCCACCATCCTTGGTACTTATGTGAGTGATAAGGTGACGGGCAAGAAGACCAAGTCGAAGACCTCGGCTACGGGTCGTGTGGTAAAGAATGCCACCAGTGCCGCTACTCGATCAGTAACACGAGAACTTACCCGCGACATCCTCGGAAATCTGGTTAAATAATTGGAGAGCTTATTGTATAGATATACCGCTGTCGATCGACAGTGGTATATTTATATTTGGTAGTATCGATGATAGTCTTCATGTCGTTGCTGATGCCAGTGCCGATAAGTTTCATGGTGGCTTCTTTCATGGTCCAGAAACGGATGAAGGCTGACGCAGGGTCGGCGGCGGATTCTATCTCACGCACCTCGTCATCGTTCATGGTATAGCGCACCAGTGACTCCTTGTATTCGCGGATGCTCTCTACATCGATGCCAACGGGATGATCGCTGACCACACAGACGGCTGCCTCCTTGCAATGGCTCAGGTTGAAGAATATCTCAGGATGGCCTACGATGGAGGGTTTGCCATGCTCGTTATACTCGAAGATGGGGTTCTCGGAAATGCCGTATTCCTCTTTCAATCCCTGTTTTAGCAATTGATAAGCCAGCACACAGAGCCGCTGCCCCTGTTCATGTCGGAACTTCAGGGCCTGCTCTCTCCGCTGCTCTGAAATCTCCTCCAGCCCCGCCTTGAGATCAAAACTCCATATGTCTTCGCTAACGTAAATCATTCCAGTCCTATTTCGGGCATAGGGATTTTGCGGTTGGCATTCTCTTTGGCACCGAGATCTACAAGCTCACGGCCCTTTTGGACTACGCTCTGACGACCAGTGATGAGCTTATTGTTCGTATTCTCGTACGCCTTCTGTACAGCCTCGATCTTTGTTCCAAGATCGTTGTATCGCTGTACGAAGTCGCCCAGGCGGTCGAGCAACTGCTCAGCCAGTCCGAAGACCTTCTGTTGGTTCTCGGCCTGTTGGTTCTGTACCCAGGCTATGTGGATCATGTGGAGAATGCCTAGGAGGTTCTGCTCGCCTGTGACAAACACCTTCTTCTCGAACGCCTCGCGCCAGAGTGTGGGATCGTTGGCCAATGCCAACTGCAACGACGACTCAAATGGTACGAACATAATCACAAAGTCCACGGCATCGCGACCGTTCTTGATATACTTGGAATAGTCCTTACGGGCCAATTCGTTCACATGTCCACGCACGCTCTTGATGTGCTCCTGCAGGTAACGCTCCTTCTCCTCGGGCGTTTCGGCGTTCACGTACTTCTCGTAAGCCACAAGCGACACCTTCGAGTCGACGATGGCGTCCTGTCCCTGGGGATAATGCAGAATGACGTCGGGTTGCATCTCTTTACCCGTCTCATCATGCTTTAGCGGACGACCCAGCTCGTCGCGCAGACGGGTCTGTACCTCGTAGTGGATACCCTCGGTGAGCCCCTGCGATGCCAACAGGTCGCCCAGAATGATCTCACCCATGTTTCCACTTACCTTATTATCGCGACGGAGCACATTTGTGAGGCTTTCAGCCTTCTCGCCCAACTGTTGCGTCTGCTGCATCATCTGTATCATCTGCTCACGGAACGAGGCCGAGTGGGCAGCACTCTCCTTCTGATTTTCGCTGATGGCCTTCTGCATATTGGCAATGGCATCCTTCAGCGGCTGGGTGATACCCGTCATGGTCTCTGTGTTCGACTCCTTGAGTTTTGAGGCGCTACGCTCCAGTACCTGCTGGGCCATGTTCATAAACTGTGCATCGCGCTTCTGTTGTTCCTCCTGCTTCTCGCCGCGCACCTCTTCTATCTGCTGACGTACCAGTTGTAATTCTCTACCCTGTGCCTCTGCACGGGCATGGAGATCCTTGTTCTCGGCCTCAAGATGACGCACACGACTCGTGGCATCCTGCAACTGTTCGCCCTTCATGGCGAGCTCGATATCCTTCTTACCGCCTTCGATGCGGAGGGTGTCCATCTTACGGTCCATGAGCAGGTAAAGCACCACAGCACCTACCGCTATACCTATTATAACATATAATGCGATCATCATGACTACTAATTTTGGTGCAAAAATACAAAAAAAGCATCAAATAATTGCATTTTTAAATAATTATACGTATATTTGCCCCAAGAAAACTTTCACCATTAACTTAAAATTATAGATTATGGATTACAAGATTATCGACATTGAAGGTGTAGGCGACGTTTATGCAGAGAAACTGACGGCCGCAGGTATTAACAAGGTAAGCGAACTGCTGGAGAAGTGTGCAGCCCCTAAGGGACGTAAGGAACTGGCTGAGGCTACAGGTATCAGCGAGAAACTGATTTTGAAATGGACGAACCATGCTGACTTGTTCCGCATCAATGGCGTAGGTCCTCAGTTTGCTGAGTTGCTCGAAGCTGCAGGAGTAGACACCGTAAAGGAATTCCGTCATCGCGTGGCTGAGAATCTGCAGCCCAAGCTGGTAGAGGTGAACGATGCCAAGAACATCTGCAATCGCGTTCCTGCTATCAGTGAGGTTCAGAAGATGATCGACCAGGCCAAGGAACTTGAGCCGAAAATGACTTATTAAAACAACGATATTTCCCTGCGGCTGTGGGGAAATCATCTGATAGAATGAATCCCGGCAATGCTGGGATTCATTCTATTTGGGTCTTGGGCCAGTTGACCAGGAAGAGTTTTTCCGTAGCACGGGTAAAGGCCGTATAGAGCCAGTGGATATAGTCGGGCGTGAGCATATCATCCGTCATATAACCCTGATCAACATAGATATGCGCCCACTGTCCACCCTGCGCTTTATGACAGGTCACGGCATAAGCATATTTTATCTGAAGAGCGTTATAATACTTATCGCTCTTCAGTTTTTTGATGCGTTCACTTTTAAGGGTGATATCAGCGTAATCCTCCATCACGGCGTTATAGAGCTGTTCTTGTTGGTCGTGGGTAAGTGAGGGTGCCTCGGCAGTGAGGGTATCGAGACAGACGGTGGCGGTAAGCTCGTAGTCATCATAATCGGGGAACTGCAAGGTAACCTCAGCGAAGTGGAAACCATAGAGTTCGTGGAAGTTCCGAGCCCGTTGTACGATGGCCATATCGCCATTGGCAATGAACGAAAAGTTAGAGGTGAGAGGTGAGGGGTGAGAGGTGAGAGAAATGTCCTGGGGCTGGGATTTTTCCACCCAGAAATAATTGTTCTTCACGATCATGAGTTGATCGCCACGACAGAGTTCGTCATCACGGTCGAGTACTGTGTTACGGATGCCCTGATTATAGATATTTGCACGCTTGTTGCTGCGGGTAATCACCATTGTCTCATCCATGCCCACTCGGCTGTAGCTGGTGGCCAACGATTCGATTAGTTCATCACCAGGTACGACACGGATATCGGCATAGCCCTTGAAATGTATCTTAGGCAACTGCGTCATCTCGTCGTGAGTCACCATCTGACGTATCATCGTGGCGTTCCAGAGGATACCCGACGCCTCACTCTGACGGAGCACCTGGTTCAGGTCGCACTCATACACCCGCATGCCGTAGACCTTGAGTACCCCAGCCATGAGCGCAGGGCTCTCTTCCTCACCTACTGGTGGCAACTGAGCCTTGTCGCCAATCAATAGCATACGACAATTTTGTCCGTTATACACGAACTGCATTAGATCGTCGAGCAAGCATCCACTTCCAAAGGCCGAATCACCATAGCCCTGATTGGCTATCATGGAGGCCTCGTCAATGATGAATAAGGTATCGCGATTCAGATTAGCGTTGAGGTTAAATGCCGAAAGATCGCCCGCCGACTTCTGACGGTAGATGCGACGATGGATGGTATAGGCCGAATGACCTGCGTGGAGCGAAAACACCTTGGCTGCGCGACCCGTAGGCGCCAGCAGAATCATCTTCTGCTTCAGTGTCATCATCGCCTTGACGATGGCACCTGCCAGTGTGGTTTTACCCGTACCAGCCGATCCACGCAGAATCATCACCACATGCTCCTCTCTGTCAGTCATGAACATGGAGAATACATCGAGCGCATGATCCTGCTCGGGCGTAGGCGTAAGGCCAAACGTCTGGAGAATCCTGTATTTCAATTCGTCGCCTATCATATCGCATGCAAAGGTAGCATTTTTTTTAAACACAAAGCTACAGAGGCACAGAGTTTTTAATAAAAAAACAAAAAACTCAGTATCTTTGTTTCTCTGTGTTGCTTTTTTTATCTAACTTTGCAGGCGATTATGCAATTCAATGACAAACTGACAAATATCATCCTGGCCCTGATAGCTGTGGGACTGCTCATCATCTGCGTGGCCAGTGTGATGAACGGGAAATGATGGACAAAAGAAAGATGACCATACGCATAGGAAAGAACACGCTTTCCTTCACGATGACCGACGCAACCGATAAGGAGCGTCCCGTTATCTTTGAACCCTATATTGTGAAGGGTGGCATTTCCATGACGGCCAATCTGCGAGAGGCCTTCAAGACCGTTAACCTGATGGCTACTGATACACGCAGGGTTCAGGTGCTTGTTGATACGCCATCGATGTTGGTGCCCATCGAACAGTTTGAGGAAGAAGATAAGGAAGCTCTTTTCGACCATACCTTTCCCACGAAGATGGGAAAGCGTATTGTGCATTACAACGTGTTGCCTGAGTTGAAGGCCGTATGTCTCTTTGCCGTGAGCAAGGATGTAGCAGTTTCCATTGGCGATCGCTTTGACGAGGTGCAGTATATACAAGCCATGACGCCCGTGTGGCATCATCTGCACCAGCGTAGCTACACGGGACATCGCAGTAAACTCTACGGTTACTTCCACCATAAGCAACTCGATATTTTCAGTTTTCAACAGAATCGCTTTAAGTTCTGTAACAGTTTTGAGACCTCGCATGCCCACGATGCGCTATATTTCCTGCTCTATGTGTGGAAGCAGTTACATCTGGAGGCTGAGCACGACGAGATGCATATCGTTGGCGACATACCCGAGAAAGAGTGGTTGTACCAAGAGTTGAAACGCTATCTGCAGAAGGCTTATGTAATCAACCCGTCAGCCGATTTCCAGGAGGCGCCCGCTACGAAGATAGCTAATATGCCCTACGATCTGATGACACTTATCGTGAAAGGACGATGAGAAATTGAGAGAATGAGAAATTGAGAAAATGAGGATTATTACAGGAAAATACAAGGGACGGCATTTTGAGATTCCGCGTTCGTTCAAGGCAAGGCCTACAACCGACTTTGCCAAGGAGAACATCTTTAATGTGCTGACAGGGTATCTGGACTTTGAGGACTGTACCGCCCTAGATCTCTTCTCGGGTACTGGCAGCATCTCACTCGAACTGGTATCACGAGGCTGTGCCCATGTGATTAGCGTAGAGATGGATCGCGACCACCATCGTTTCATATCCGATTGTCTGAAGAAGCTTGATACGCAGGTATGCGTCCCTCTGCGCGGTGATGTTTTTCGTTTTATCAAGTCGTGTAAGCAACAGTTCGACTTCATCTTTGCCGATCCACCCTATGCTCTGAAGGAATTGCCCCAGATTCCCAGTCTCATCTTTGAGAAGAATCTACTGAAGCCCGATGGCGTCTTTGTGTTTGAGCATGGCAAGGACTACGACTTCTCCAACGATCCCCATTTCGTGGAGCATCGCAGTTATGGCAGCGTAAACTTCTCGATATTCAGAACAACGGAGAAAGCATCCTCGTAAGACTCTCCCATAGTCTTACTGTAATCTTCTTGCTCATACGGCCTGGCACCTCCGTCAATGGTACCGATTGCTCCATATCCTTCAAGAACACATCCTTCATGCAAAGGGCAACGTCCTCACCATAAAAGAAAATGTTGGCCTCGAAGTTATTCTCGAAACTGCGGAAGTCGAGGTTGGTTGATCCGCAGGTGGAGATGGCATCATCACAAACCAATAGCTTTGAGTGAAGGAATCCCGGCTCATACAGACTCACTTGTACGCCTGCCTCCACAGCCTCACGCAGATAACTGCGGCTGGCCCACTCCACAAACCGGGCATCGCTATGCATTGGACAAAGTACCCTGACATCGACGCCAGCCAGAGCGGCCGTCTTCAGGGCGAAAAACACCGACTCGTTGGGTAGGAAATAAGGCGTCTCCACATACAGATAGCGACGAGCACCGAGAATGATTCGTACGAAACCCTGCATAATCTCAGGATAAGGCGTTACGGGACCGCTGGTAACTACCTGCGATATCGTGTCGTTGATAAGCTGATCATCGGCAATAGGCGGATAGAACCTACGGTCGGACAACAGCGAACGATCCACAAAATACCAGTCGACGAGGAAGGCTCTCTGCAGGGCATATACGCCACCGCCCGTCACTCTCAGCATCGTGTCGCGCCACTTGGCATTCGCATAGCGCATAGCAATATTCATGCCACCAATATAACCTACCTGTCCGTCGATAACGATAATCTTACGGTGGTTGCGATAGTTCACCTTACTTGTAAACTGCGGGAAGTGAACGGGCATAAATGGCATGGCCTCGATACCTTCCTCACGCATACGCTCAAAGAAACGGTGCTTTACATTCCAGCAACCCACATCGTCGTACACCAATCGCACCTCGACACCTTCTCTTACCTTGTCAATCAGTGCATCGGCCACCAATCGCCCAAGGGCATCGTCGGCAAAGATATACATAGCTATGTGGATATGGTTCTTTGCCTTTTTGATATCAGCCAAGAGCGCTGGGAAGAACTCAATGCCGTTCGTCATCACAGTAACCCCGTTGTCCTTAAAAGGCAGCGTCAGGTTCTGGTTCACAAAAAGGTCGATCAGGGGCTTATAACGCTCTGGCAATCGGAGATTCTGCTGCTCAGCAAACTCCAACATCGAGCGTTTGGTAAGCAGGTTCATACTGCGCTCACTTACATAGCGCTCCTTGCGGGTATTGATGCCGAAGAAGAGGTAGAACACGATGCCCACAATGGGAACGAACCATATCACCAGTGCCCAAGCCATCGTCTTGGCTGGTTGACGGTTGTCGAGTATCACGTGGATGATAGCCATTACCACGAACACCTGATAGACACTGAATAATATGAGTTTCCAACTATCCACCTTTTACTTTTTTACTATACTACGATATCATTGCCCAACTGTTTGGCTAGGGCATTGCGCAACTGTTGTGTGTCTTTAAACTCCTCAAGCAGCAGCTTCATCTTCTCCATGTCAGAGCCCACCGTTCGCAACTGCTGATTAATCTCTTTCAAACGTTTCTCAACGATGTCCATACGCAGATCGAGTACTAGATGGACCACATGCTGACGAAGACCATCCTCACGCTCCTTCAGCTGGAAACTCTTACCCAACTGATGGCGATCGATGGCCAAATGGGCGGCCAACTGACTGATCTGGATGTCAGGATGTTGAATGAAATAGGTCTCAGCTACGAAACCCTCCTCGCCACTATGCGCCACAGCTTCTTCGAGTATATGGTTGTAGCGGTCATCTTGGAAAGAAATACCATCGGAGCCTAAATCGTAGGCCACATACTGTGCCACAGTCAGGTTCATCTTCCCACCATCTTCCGTTTCCACATTTTCGTAGATCACCTTTTCACCATGACGGATGATTGCCTGGATGAGTAAACGCTCCACCTCTGAAGAAGGAGACACGGAGTTCAGTGAGTCCAGGACATTACTAGAAGTAGTAGGAGTGTTGTCTTGTACTCCTTGTCTCCCTGTCTCCCTGTATTCTTGTCTCTCCCGTTCTTTCTCTTTTTCCTCCTTATCCTTGCGGATCATGCCATTCATGGAGTTCAGAAGCGTCTGTTCCTTGATGCCCATGCGCTGGGAGAGTTCACTAAGATATGTAGAACGCAGTATCTGATCGGGAATTACGGAAATGCTTTTTACGATACCGCCGATAGCCTCTGAACGCTTTACGGGATCGGTGATACCCTCCATCGTCACCTTGGTCTTAAACGAAATGAAGTCCGTAGAATTCTTCTCGATATAGTCCTTCAACTCCTGTGCACTGTGTTTCTTGGAAAACGAGTCAGGGTCATCGCCATCGGGCAGGAGTAGCACTTGGACATTCATGCCCTCGGCCAAGAGCATATCGGTACCACGCATAGCGGCATGGATACCAGCTTCGTCGCCATCATATAATAAGGTGATGTTCTGTGTAAATCGACGCAGGAGCTTAATCTGATGCAATGAGAGTGCCGTACCCGAATTGGCCACCACATTCTCCAGTCCGCACTGATGCATGGCAATCACGTCGGTATAACCCTCCACCATATACACACGATCCTCCTTGGCAATGGCTTTCTTGGCCTGAAAGAGTCCGTAGAGCTCGCGTTCCTTATGATAAATCTCTGAGTCGGGTGAGTTTACGTATTTCTGTTGCACGCCTTTCGTTCTGGCATCCAACAGTCGTCCGCCAAAGGCCACCACTTTGCCGCTTACGTTCAGCCATGGGAAAATCACGCGCCCGCTGTAGCGGTCGTGAATACCTTTCTCTCCATCAATACATAGTCCAGTCTTCAGTAGGAACTCATCTTGGTAACCTGCTTTCTTGGCCGCTAAGGCCAAGGCATCACGCTTGGGGAGCGCATAACCCAGATTGAACTTCTCAATGATATCATCGCGGATGCCACGACTGCGGAAATACTGCTTACCGATGGCGATGCCATCCGGGTCGTTCTTCAGCATGTCCTGGAAATACTTCATCGCCCACTCGTTTACGATGAACATCGATTCGCGATCGCTCTGCTCTTTCTTCTCCTCGTCGGTCAGTTCCTTCTCCTGAATCTCGATATTGTATTTCTTGGCCAACCAGCGCAAGGCTTCGGGATAGGTTATCTGTTCGTGCTTCATCAGGAAGTTGATGGCCGTACCACCCTCACCACAGGCAAAGCACTTGCATATCTGTTTCGATGGCGACACCATGAACGAGGGTGTTGTATCGTCGTGGAAAGGACACAAGCCCTTATAGTTCACGCCCGCCTTACGTAGCGTCACGAACTCTCCCACCACGTCGACAATGTTCGTGGCGTCCATGATCTTATCTATCGTAGCTCTGTCAATCATAACCGAGTGCAAAGATACGAATATTTTATGTGAACACCAAACGAAAAGGATAAATATTTCCGAAGGCTCCTAATAATGATGAAAGCCTTTGATTAGAATGAAAAAAGCCCCGCCAATCAGCGGGGCTTCTTCTATTTATAGGGAATTAATTGTATTTCAAGATCTGGCCTGGCATCAGGCGGATGTTCTTACCAATGTGGTTGAGCTTGCAAAGGGCGTCAACCGTGGTGTGGCACTTGCGGGCGATGGCCTGAAGCGTCTCACCCTTCTTAACCTTGTGGAGATGTACCTCGGGAGCGAAAGTGGCTGAGGGGGCTGCAATGGCGAGCTCTGAATCCTCGTCACCATCATCGGTGAAGCGGCTGTTACCACCGGCATTGGCACCACGCAGACGTGTGGCCTGAGCAGATTCAGCTGCATACTTGCTACGACGGAAGGTGTAGAAATCGCCCGTGACATCCTGATTGCGGAAGTCGAACATGAGGGCGGGGTTGAGGGCTACACCGCAAAGGCGAGTCTCGAAGTGGAGGTGAGAACCGGTGCTACGGCCAGTGTTACCACCCAGACCGATAGGATCACCAGCCTTTACTTCCTGATTCTCCTTAACGAGCCAGCCTGACATGTGGCCATAATAGGTCTCCAAACCATTGTAGTGGCGGATTACCACATACTTACCGTAACCACGAGGCTCATATTTTACAACGCGAACCTTACCGCTGAAAGCAGCACGGATGGTATCGCCAATATACACCTTGATATCGAGGCCCTTGTGCTGGCGACCCCAGCGGGCACCGAAATTAGAAGTTACCACGCGGCTAGGCGTAGGCATACAGAAACCGCGCAGATCAATGGTAGCCTCGTCGGGGAGAGTTACGCCATTGTAATGGGTGAGCTGGTTGTCCCACTCATCATACAGATCGTTTGCGGGGTTCTCGAACATTTCCTGCTCAATCAGTCGATTGAGTACTATGGAGTCGACTGCCTTCATCTTCCTGTCAACGGGAGCCTGACGAGCTAAAAGATCCTGTCCCTGTGAAGGAGTGGATGTGAATGACATCAGTGCCAGAATTGCAGTCGTTTTGAATATTTTACTTGTTATCATTATGGATATGGTTTGTATGTTAGAGCAAAAACTCGGTTGCAAAGGTAGTAATAATATTCTAAAATCATGCATAAATAATGTGTCCGTTAACAAAGTTTAGGGTATTTTTAACACTAAAACTACCCATCGGCTATGAAATAGCCGCCCAATTAATGTTAGTTTTGCGCAGTTGACGCAGACGAAACCATAATAATGCATATTTCTCGGATTTGCATTCAGGATCGTCGTCGATAATCTTTTGAGCCTCGTCGCGGGCCAACTGTACAATCTGTCCGTCGCGGGCGATGTCGGCTATCTTCAGGTCGAAAGCCATACCACTCTGTTGGGTACCTTCCAGGTCGCCAGGACCGCGCAACTTTAGGTCGGCTTCGGCAATACGGAAGCCATCGTTGGTGTCGCACATGATGTCGATACGCTTACGGGTTTCTTCGCTGAGCTTATAGGGCGTGACGAGAATACAAAACGACTGATCAGCACCGCGTCCAACACGACCGCGCAACTGATGGAGCTGGGCGAGTCCGAAACGCTGGGCTTCGAGGATAACCATCACCGAAGCGTTTGGTACGTTTACGCCTACCTCGATGACAGTAGTAGCTACAAGTATCTGTGTCTCGCCTTTGACGAAGCGCTGCATCTCTTCCTCCTTGTCTTTGGGCTTCATGCGACCGTGCACCTTGCTGAGGCGGAACTCGGGGAAAGCTTCCTTTAAAACCTCGAAACCATCTTCCAAGTTCTTTAAGTCACTCTTCTCGCTCTCTTCGATGAGTGGGAATACGATATACACTTGTCGCCCTTCATTGATTTGTTGACGGATGCCGTCGTAGAGCGAGGTCATGCGGGTGTCGAAGACATGGGTGGTGCGAACGGGCTTGCGTCCTGGCGGCAGTTCGTCGATGACGCTCACGTCGAGGTCGCCATAGAGTGTCATGGCGAGGGTGCGTGGAATAGGGGTGGCCGTCATAACGAGTACGTGGGGCGGGTTGGCGCTCTTGCTCCAGAGTTTAGCACGCTGTGCCACGCCGAAACGGTGCTGCTCGTCGACCACTACGAAGCCAAGACGGGCGAACTGTACAGTGTCTTCGATGACGGCATGTGTGCCAACAAGTATCTGGATGGTACCGTCGAGTAGTCCCTCGAGTACTTCCTCGCGACGTTTGCCCTTGACGATGCCAGTGAGCAATGCCACACGGATGTCCATATCTTTTAGGAATCCCATAATGGTCTGGAGATGTTGTTCGGCCAGGATCTCGGTAGGTGCCATGATACAGGCTTGGTAGCCATTGTCGATGGCAATGAGCATCGACATAAGGGCCACGAGCGTCTTGCCGCTGCCTACATCGCCCTGCAATAAGCGGTTCATCTGTCGACCGCTACCGGTGTCGACGCGTATCTCGCGGATAACACGTTTCTGCGCACCGGTGAGTGGGAAGGGGAGATATTTGCTGTAGAAGGTATTGAATACCTCACCCACTTTCGAGAAAATGTAGCCGCGGTACTTACGCCGTTGGTCGCTGGCATACCTCAGGATATTGAGTTGGATGAAGAAAAGCTCCTCGAATTTCAGACGCAATCGGGCACGCTCCAGATCCTTGGCGTTCTGGGGATAATGGACGGTGCGCAGGGCGTCATCGCGACCTACGAGATGTAGGGGCTGGGAGATGAATTCGGGTATGGTCTCGGGTAGGGTGGGGAGTTTTTCTATCAGTGTCTTGGTCAATCGCTCGATGGCACGTGAGTTAAGTCCGCTTTTCTTCATCTTCTCCGTGGTGTTATAATAGGGCTGTAATCCCATGGTGGAGAGATCGACCTTTGATGCGTCATCGAGGTCGGGATGGGTGAAGTTAATGCGGTTGTTGAATACTGTAGGTTTTCCAAAGACCAGATAATCGATGCCTACTTTGTAATTTTGTTTAGCATATTTGCCACCATTAAACCAAGTGAGATCGCAGATGGCTGTGCCGTCGGTGAAGTGGGCTACCACGCGTTCCTTGCGCGGTCCCATGGGGAAGGTTTCGAAGCTCATGATGCGGCCTACCACCTGCACGAAAGGCATGTCCCCCGTGAGTTCGTGGATGGTATAGACCTTAGAGCGGTCTACATATTTGTATGGATAGTATTCAAGCAGGTCACCATAAGTCTCAATGCCGAGTTCATTACTCAGCATCTTTTTACGGTTAGGTCCCACGCCGGGAAGAAACTTAATGTCCTGTGATAATATATCCATTATATGAGAACTTCAGCAATCTTCATGTCGTAGGGAGTGGTGATCTTGATATTTTCGCGATTGCCTTCTACCAAGGTAATCTCATAGCCGAACGACTCTACCACCGAGGCATCATCCGTGAAACCATCGTTGTAGGGCTGGCGGTTGGCCGCCTTTAGCAACTGGATATCGAACGTCTGTGGTGTCTGCACCAATCGGTAGTCATTGCGAGGTACTGTCTTGGATTGCTCACCTTCGAGATGGCGCACTGTCTCGACTACGGGGATCACGGGAATGACGGCCTTGGCTGTGCGGGCGGTCTCGTAGCAATTACGAATTACCTCGATGCTGGGGAATGGACGTACGCCATCGTGAACACCAACCACACCAATGGCATCATCGGGCACCTTGGCCAGTCCGTTCTGTACGGAGTGGAATCGCGTCTGTCCGCCATTAGCCAGCGTGTATTCCACATCGAAGTGATACTCTGCGCAGAGTTGATGCCAATAGTCCTGTTGGGCCTCGGGTAGAACGAGGATGATCTGCAGATCGGCAGAATAGGCACGGAACCGCTCCAGTGTGCGCATCAGCACCGGTTTGCCGCCAATGGGCAGGAACTGCTTAGGTATATCGGTCCCCATGCGTAATCCCTTGCCACCTGCTACAATGATGATATAGTCCATTATTTCTGCATTAAATGTTTGAAGCGCATGCCTTCGGCGATCTGGTCAGAAGTCGCTTTGTCGACCAACTGCGACAGGAGTTCGTAAGCGTATGGGAACGCGGCGGCAGGACCCTCAGCTGTGGTGACAGTACCGTCGACGGTTACAAGGTCGGCCGTATAGGTGGCGCCTGTTTCAGCGAGAGCTTTCTCAAAACCAGGATAGCAGGTAGCTTTTTTGCCATTAAGGATACCCAACGGGGCGAGCACAACGGCCGGAGCAGCACAAATGGCTGATACCTTCTTACCGGCATCGAACTGTGCCTTGATTGCCTGACACACTCCTTCGTGGGCAAACAGATTGCTGGCTCCTGGCATACCACCCGGCAGCATCAGCAGATCGGCATCAGTATAGTCGGACTGATCAAACTGGAGATCAGCCTCGATGCTTACGCCATGGGTCGACTCAACAAGAGGAAACTCGGTGGTGCTCACCGTTATAACATCAACACCGCCACGACGCAGTACGTCGATGGGAATCAGGGCCTCGACATCCTCGAAGCCGTCAGCCAGGAATACATAAACTTTTGCCATAATACTTATCTTTTATTTGGTTTTCTGACTGCAAAGATACAAATTTAATCTAACACAGAGGTACAGAGATACAGAGATTTTTAATAAAAAAACAAAAAACTCTGTCTCTCTGTGTCTTTGTGTTCCATATTTTAATTATATTTGCACCCAAAAGGTCTAAAGAATGGAACATCGTAAACTAAGATTTGCCCTGTTGGGCAATATTTATCAGGCCAAGAAATCGGCGAGTATCCAAAAGGTACTCTCTTGTATCACCAATTTTGGTGCAGAACTCTATGTGGACATGGAGTATTATTACTTCCTGAAGGATAACCAGCGTCTCGACGTGAGGGCTACCAAGGTGTTCTCTGACGATGATTTCGATGCCGACTTTGTGATATCGATGGGTGGTGATGGAACTTTCCTGAAGGCCGCCAGTAGGGTGGGTAAGAAAAACATTCCCATTCTGGGCGTGAATATGGGCAGACTGGGCTTCCTGGCTGATATCAGTCCAGACGATATAGAGCATTGTCTTGAAGCACTGCATAACGACGACTATGCTGTGGAATCGAGGGCTATGATTCAGGTGGAGGCCGACGGAGCACCACTGGGTGATTTCAGTTTTGCTCTGAATGATGTGGCTATTCTGAAGCGCGATTCAGCTTCAATGATTTCAATACGTGCTAATGTGAACGGACAATACCTGAATACCTATCAGGCTGACGGACTCGTGATATCCACACCTACAGGTTCAACAGCTTATTCACTCTCGAACGGTGGCCCGATTATCGTGCCAGGAACTAAAGTGTTCTCGATGACGGCTGTAGCACCTCATTCGCTGAATGTACGTCCGATAGTGTTGGCTGACTCATCGGTCATCGAACTTGATGTGGAAAGTCGTTCGCATAATTATCTTGTGGCTATTGACGGTCGCTCAGAGAAATGTAAAGAGGGCACGAAGATTACACTCCGTCGTGCCCCCTATGATATCAAGGTTGTGAAGCGATCAGACCATCGCTATTTCAACACCCTACGTGAGAAAATGATGTGGGGTGCTGATACAAGATAACTCGATCAAATCACCCCCATCATAATAGCTTATTTTACTACAAAATCAATTGCTTTCAGGTCCTTGTCGAGTGACGAGGTGCCGTAGAGAATCTGATAGCGGCCTGCCTTAGTAGACAGCTCGTCGATACTCTCGTCGTAGTACTCGAATGCCTCGCCATCGAGTGTGATGGTGGCCTTCTGTGTCTCACCGGCCTTCAGGCTCAGTTTCTGGAATCCCTTCAGAGCCTTGATAGGAGCGTCGGCATCGTCGAGCGCCTTCACGTAAACCTGAACAGTCTCAGTGCCTTCGCGCTTACCGGTGTTAGTAACAGGAACTGTGAGTGTTACCTTACCATCCTTTTTCATTGATTTGGCAGAAATCTTAGCATCGCCGAGTGCAAAGGTTGTGTAGCTGAGTCCATAGCCGAATGCATATTGAGGCACACCTGTGAAGTAACGATAGGTGCGGTTCTTCATTGAGTAATCGAGGAAGTCGGGCAGGTCGTTGTTAGAGCGATAGAACGTTACAGGCAACTTGCCGCCAGGGTTATAGTCGCCAAACAGTACATCAGCCAGTGCCTTCGAACCACCCTGACCAGCGTACCAAGCCTGGAGCAGTGCATCGTACTCGCCTTCAACGCTACCAAATGCGATGGCAGAACCAGAACAGTTCACGAAGATAACAGGCTTGCCAGTCTTATGCATAGCCTTAACCAGCATTTGCTGAACCTTTGGCAGCTCGATGTCCTGCTTGTCGCCACCTTCACCCTCCATCTGGGCTGAGATACCGCCGATGATGATGATGGCATCGGCATCCTTAACCTGATTGGCAAGATCAGTGAAGTCTACGAGAATGCGCTCACAGATGTCGCCACGCAGCATGGCAAACTGTCCGTTACCATGCTTATATTCTATCACTACATCATAAGTCTTACCAGCCTCTACGGGGAATGACTTATACTCTGGCTTACGTCCGAATCCGAAACCGAATCCACGACGACCACCAGCCTGGGCCTCTTCTACCACTTCGCCATTAACCTTCAGTGTGTAACCATTATCGGTTGTCAGTGTATACTTCATTTCGCCAGTGAATGTGGATTTGTAAGTACCACTAATACGAACAGAAAGTGAGTCGCGGCTGACACCCTGTGCAAAACCCCACGCACCAAAGGTTGAGAAGTTCAGCTCGTTGTAATAATCGGTCTTGGCGGGCTCGCCTTCGAGTTCACGATTATTCCAGAATTCCACCTTCACACCCTTGCCATCGTTGAAGTCCTGCAGATGGTGGATGGTGCTGTATTCGTCGTTCAGTTCGCATGCCTTATCGTAGATGATCTTGGCGCCAGGAACAGCAGCCTTGATACCAGCCAACAGTGAGTGCTGATGAGCCTCGGTAGGTGTACCACCATAGTTGCCATTCAACATGTTTACATCGTCAGCATTAGGACCAAGAACGGCGATGGTCTTGATGCTCTTTGAGAGAGGCAATACGCTAGCCTTGTTCTCAAGCAGTACCATCGACTCGCGGGCAGCCTGAGTAGCCATGGCGTCGTTCTTCTCGCTGCTGATGACATCAGCTCCAAGGTTGGCCCAAGGAAGCATCTCGGCAGGATCGAACATGCCCAGCTCAAAGCGCCCCATCAGGGTTTTGCGCAGATGCTCGTCGAGATCACTCTCCTTAATGAGGCCTTTCTTAAGTCCCTCAACGAGCGACATGAATACCTTTCCACATTCCAAATCGGTGCCGTTCAGTACGGCATCGACTGAGGCAGAAAGACCATCCTTATGGGTCTCGTGCTGTCCCTTGTTGAAGAAATTGTTGATGGCATCGCAGTCGGTCAAGACGATAGCATCGTAGCCCCACTTATTGCGCAGGATATCGATGAGCAAACGGTCGCTGGTGCAACAGGGCTTACCCTCGAAACGCTGATAGGCACACATCACCTCGCGCACATTACCTTTTTTAACCAGTGCCTTAAAGGCCGGCAGATAGGTTTCCCAGAGGTCGCGGTTAGTTGGCTCAACATTCATGGAGTGGCGCAGAGGCTCTGGACCGCTATGCACGGCATAGTGCTTGGCACAGGCGTGAGTCTTAAAATACTTGTCGTCGTTGCCCTGCATACCCAATACCGTCTGCACACCTAATACAGCATTCAGATAGGGGTCCTCACCACAAGTCTCCTGACCACGACCCCAACGCGGATCGCGGAAGATATTTACGTTAGGACACCAGAATGTCAGTTCTGGATTACCGGGGTAGTAGATGACGCCCATGGGCACGTTGAACAACTTGGGGTCGTTGTGATCGGTGCGGTTCCAGTTGGCACGCGCCTCGTCACTGACCTGCGAGAATACATCGTAAAACAGTTGCGCATTGAATGCAGCAGCCATACCAATGGGCTGGGGGTAAACGGTGTAACCTCCCTGACGAACACCATGACAGGCCTCACTCCACCAGTTGTAGCTGGGGATGCCCAAACGGTCGATGGATATCGACTTGTTCATCATAAGACCCACTTTCTCCTCGGGCGTGAGCAGGCTCAACAGATTTTCTACACGCTCTTTGTTTGATAACTTGGTATCCAGATACGGATACTTGGGCTGGGCAAACGTAGTTGTTCCCAGCATCATCGTCATCGCAATCAGAATTAATCTACTTTTCATTTGAATAGTTGAAGTTGGTTAGAAATGATGCAGCAAAGTTAGTGATTATTATTGAATGTACCAAATACACCCAAGAAGTTTTATTGATTTTTAATCTTATTATAAGATAATGTACACGCGAGGACGAATGTTTAAAGTGTGTTAAGAAATGAAAGATTTTAGCTTAATTGTTTGGAGCATATTGATAATTATTCTACTTTTGCAGTGTACTATTGAAGTAGTACACCAATACAGGGGTAAAGTTAATAATTAATAACGGTTATGATAGAAGTACAAAACATCAGTTTTAAGTATGCCGGAGGAAAACGTCTGGTGTTCGATGACTTCAGTTTGAAACTGGAGGAAAATAAGATTTATGGCTTGTTGGGCAAGAATGGTACTGGCAAGTCAACCCTGTTGTATCTGCTCTCAGGACTCCTGAGACCCATGAAGGGAAGTGTAAAGTGTGATGATGTTGATGCTTACAAGAGGGAGCCGGAGATTCTACGCGAGATATTCCTCGTAACTGAGGAGTTCGAGTTGCCTTCGATGCGTCTGTCGGAGTATGTGGATATCTATAAGCCTTTCTACCCCAAATATTCACAGGAGGTATTAGAGAATTGTCTGAGAGACTTCGAACTCACCACCGATGTTCATCTCGGTGAACTTTCGATGGGTCAGAAGAAGAAGGCCTACATGTCGTTCGCATTGGCTACGAACACGAAGTATTTGTTGATGGACGAACCTACCAACGGACTTGACATCCCCTCGAAGAGTCAGTTCCGCAAGGTGATTGCACAGAACATGACCGAGGAGCGTATGGTGATGATCTCAACCCATCAGGTGCATGATGTGGAACAGATGCTGGATCATATTCTGATTCTCGATCAGCACAGTGTATTGCTGAATGCATCGGTTCAGGAGATTACCGATCAGTATGTGTTTGAGTATCGCAGTCCGCAGGAGATGGACGAGACGGTGCTCTATGCAGAGCCTTCGCTGCAAGGTAATGCAGTGATTGCCGAGCGTAAGGAGGACGACGCAGAGACACAGGTGAATCTGGAACTATTGTTTAACTTTAAAACGCAGTCAAAATGAGTACATTTAATATCACCCGATTCGGTCAGGCTCTGAAGTGCCAGTTCATTGTTTCCCGCAAGGACTGGTATCGTGTGTTCGCCATTTATATCATTGTATTGTCCTTCGTAAACATCTTCATCACTAGAAAGGCAGCTTTTAACGGATTGAGTTATGATGATGCTTTGCAGAAGTTCGGTGAGGCAACTATGGCCAGTAATTACAGTATGCTTTTACAAAGTGTCGTTGTCTTCGATGTCATCTTCTTCTGTCTCGCTATGCTGTTCGGTGCCTGCCTGCTCTTCTGGCATCTGAAGAAAACACCCCAGCGCTCGGCCTATTTCCTGTGGCCGGTGTCGAACCTCGAGAAATATATCGTATGTCTGGTTCATAATGTGCTGTTGGTGGCTGTAGGTACTATCCTCTCTATCCTGATAGCCGACGCTATCCGTGTGTTGGTGGATGTAATGGATGGTCGTGTCATGATGTGGAGTGTATCGCTGGTGGCTGAGATCTTCAATGTGGAAAAAAATCTGTCTCTATTCCTATTCAGCCTATTTACCGTCTGCCTGTATATCCAGTCGCTCTTTATCTTGGGAGGTTCGCTGTTCCGTAAACAGCATATTATCCTGACGAGTGTATCGGTTATGTTGTACTTTGTCGTACTCTTCAAGGTTGTTGAATGGGTTGTCGTATGGTTTGGAATGGAGGACAAGAGTATCTCTATCGTCAATAATGGCGAAGTAACCAATGCCCTTCTGTATTGGTCGTTTATCATCGGTTGTTGGGCACTGGTTGTGATCCACTACTGGCTCTCGTACAAGTTCTTTACCCGTATGCAGGTTATTAACAATAAATGGTTGAACGTATGATTTTTACTAATGATAAAGCGATATATATCCAGATAGCCGATCGTCTGTGCGACGAGATTCTCTCTGGGGTATATAAGGACGATGACCATATCCCGTCAGTCCGTGAATATAGTGTGCTGTTGGAGGTGAATACCAACACAGCCGTCAAGGCCTACGAGCAACTGGCGCGTGAGGAGATTATCTACAACAAGCGTGGTCTGGGCTACTTCGTGACGAAAGGTGCGAAGAAGCAGATCCTCAAAGCCCGCAAGAAGGAGTTTATGAAAGAGTACCTGCCGGAACTGTTCCGCCAGATGCAGCTGCTCGACATCACGATCGAAGATGTTGCAGAGGCCTATAACGCACAAAATAAGTGATAAGCCATGTCTATTATGCGTTCATTCGTCACAAATCTGTGCAGGTTATCCCAATTTTTTGGTGAGATTTGCAACTTTTTGTATCTTTGCAGCGTCAAACAGACAGAAACTAAGTTAAAGTATAAGTTAAACTAAGATATTAAGATTGTTTCATGATACATCTTCAAGACATCAACAAGACCTATCAGGGAGCGCAGCCACTTCACGTGCTGAAGGGCATCTCGCTCGATATTGCGAAAGGAGAGTTCGTATCCATCATGGGTGCTTCGGGCTCTGGTAAGAGTACCTTATTAAATATATTAGGTATTCTTGACAA
>JAEEGH010005636.1_pt1 | contig 31294 bp, 28 predicted proteins | sample 9134181 | NCBI WGS metagenome assembly JAEEGH01 (sample SAMN16246544, study PRJNA631951) | gut metagenome | biome: gut microbiome; feature: rumen; material: DP-attached | host: Bos | place: Iran: Karaj | collected 2018-10
TTGGTCTCGCTCTTAACCACTGCCAGAATCTTCTCGTGGTGCGCCAGAAGATCTTCCAGGTGATGGATAAGGGACATGATCTCTTCCATCTCTTTCTTAAGCTCGTCTATCTGCAGGTGGGTAAGCCGCTTCAGCTGCATATCCACAATAGCCTGAGCCTGGATGTCGTCAAAGCCGAACCGCTTGCAGAGGGCTGCCTTGGCGTCGGCCACGTCGCTGCTGGCCCGGATTATTGCCACAACTTCGTCGATGTTGTCCACAGCCACAATGAGGGCTTCCAGGATGTGGGCCCGCTCCTTGGCCTTGCGGAGCTCGAACTGGGTGCGCCGGGTTACGACGATGTCCCTGTGCTTGACGAAATTCTGTATAAGTTCTTTTAATGTAAGGATTTGTGGGCGACCATCCACCAGCGCCAGGTTGATTACGCCGAAGTTGGCCTGCAGGTCGGTGCGGGCATAGAGCTGGTTAAGCACAACCTTTGGGCTTGCATCCCGCTTAAGGCCTACCACAAGGCGCATTCCGGTGCGGTCGGAGGACTCGTCATTGGCATCGGAGATGCCCTCCACAACCTTATCCTTAACAAGCTCTTTGATCTTCTTGATGATGTTGGTTGTGTTGACGCCGTATGGGACCTCGGTGAACACCAGCGAGATTTTGCCGTTGGAGGCTACCTCGTCCACTTCCTTGGCCCTGATGACCACCTTGCCCCGCCCTGTACGGTAGGCCTGCTTGAAGCCCGAGGTGCCATACACAATGCCGCCGGTCGGAAAATCCGGACCCTTGATGTATTCGCAGAGTTCGTCCACAGTGATGTCCGGATTGTCGATATAAGCGCTGATAGCGCTTGCAACCTCCCGGAGGTTGTGCGGCGGCATGTTGGTTGCCATACCTACTGCGATACCTGTGGTGCCGTTACAGAGGAGGAACGGGAACTTGGCAGGGAGCACTGTAGGCTCTTTTACGGTCTCGTCGAAGTTGGGGACCATATCTACAGTCTCTTTGTCGATATCCTTCACCATCTCCTCGGCAAGCTTGGCCATCTTGGCCTCGGTGTACCTGTATGCGGCGGCTGGGTCGCCTGCGATTGTACCAAAGTTTCCCTGTGGGGTAATTACTGTGTACCGCTGTGCAAAGTCCTGCCCCAGGCGCACCAGTGCGTCGTATACAGAGGCATCTCCGTGTGGGTGGTATTTACCCAGTACATCACCGACAATCTTGGCACACTTACGGGTTGGCCCGCTGTTCACCAGGTGCAGCTCGTCCATGGCGTACAGGATACGGCGGTGAACCGGCTTAAGGCCGTCACGCACGTCCGGCAGCGCTCTCTGCACGATTACTGACATGGAATAATCGATGTATGCCTGCTTAACTTCCTCTTCTATAGGAATCTGTATAACTGATCCACCTTCTGGTGTAATTATTTCTTCCATATCTCTACCCTCTTCCTGTTAAACATCAAGCTTAGCGTAAACTGCGTTCTCTTCGATGAACCTGCGCCGCGGCTCGACTTCCTCACCCATGCAGACTGTGAATATCTGGTCTGCAGCCTGGGCATCAGGAATTGTCACAACCTTCATCTTTCTCCGGGCCGGATCCATGGTGGTCTCCCACAGCTGGGTTCCGTCCATCTCACCAAGACCTTTGTACCGCTGTACATTGGCCTTGTTCCGGTTCTCGCCCAGCTTTGCCAGCTCGGCCTCCCGCTCTTCCTCGGTATAGACATAGACCGGCCTGTTCTTGCCTACCTGTATCTTGAACAGAGGCGGCATAGCCAGATATACGTAGCCTTTCTCTATAAGGGCCGGCATATAGCGGAAGAAGAATGTCAGAAGCAGTGTCCTGATATGGCTTCCATCCACATCGGCATCGGCCATGATTATGATCTTGTGATAGCGCAGCTTCTCCAGGTTGAAGGTCTCGCCGAAGCCGGCACCCAGTGCTGCGATTACCGGTTCCAGCTTGTCGTTGTTCATTACCTTCTCTTCCTTTACTTTCTCTACATTGAGCATCTTGCCCCAGAGCGGCAGTATGGCCTGGGTGCGGCTGTCCCTGCCCTTCTTGGCAGAGCCACCGGCGCTGTCTCCCTCGACGATGTAGACCTCGCACTTCTCCGGATCCTTGGAGGAGCAGTCGGAAAGCTTTTCCGGCAGGCCGAAGCTGTCAGAGAATGACTTTTTGCGCAGTGCATCCTTGGCCTTCCGGGCCGCGATGCGGGCGGTAGCCTCGCTTACAGCTTTCTCCAGGATTTTCTCCACCACCTCGGGGTGCAGCTCGAAGTAGTTGTTCAGCTGTTCCTTGACCAGGGCATCCACAATGGTGCGCACTGCGGTGTTACCCAGCTTTTCCTTGGTCTGGCCCTCGAACTGAGGCTCGGGAACCTTCATGGAGAGGACTGCCACAATACCAGTGCGCACATCCTCGCCGGAGAGGCTTGCCTCTTTATCTTCCTTCTCAAGTTTCTTCTTGAGCTTCTCGTTCTTATCCAGCCATTTGTTCAAAACATAGCTCAGAGCGCTCTTGAAGCCCTCCAGGTGGGTTCCACCCTCACGGGTGTTGATATCGTTCACGTATGTGTTGATATTTTCGCCGTAGGCGTCATTGTACTGCAGAGCCAGCTCTGTGATGACATCATTTTTCTCGCCTGTGATGTAAATCGGCTCCTCGGGGATGAAGAACTTGCTGTTCACCTGGCTGTTGAGCTGCTTTACATACTGGACTATACCGCCCTCGTAACGGAGGATCTCCTCCATCTGAGATTCGGGGCGCTCATCCTTGAAGTGGATGGTGATGCCGCTGTTCAGAAATGCCAGCTCGCAGAGCCGTTTGCGCAGAATCTCGTATTCGTAATGGGTGGTCTCGGCAAATATGCCCCGGTCTGCCTTCCAGCGAATCATGGTGCCGTGGGCTTCGGTGTCGCCTACAATCTCAACCCGGGTTACAGGAATGCCTTTCTCGTACCGCTGGCGGTATACATGGCCGTCCCTGGAAACGGTGGCCTCCATCCAGTCGGAGAGAGCGTTTACACAGCTTACACCTACGCCGTGGAGTCCGCCGGAGACCTTGTAGGCCCCCTTGTTGAACTTTCCGCCGGCATGGAGCCTGGTAAGAACCAGCTCCAGGGCGCTGATGCCCTCGGTGGGGTGCATATCCACAGGAATACCCCGGCCGTTATCCTCTACCCTTACGATATCGTAATTCTCAAGGGTGACGGTGATGGTGTCGCAGAAGCCTGCCATGGCCTCATCTATACTGTTGTCCACAACCTCATATACAAGGTGGTGCAGACCTGCAGGGCCGGTGGACCCGATATACATACCAGGCCTCATCCGAACCGGCTCAAGACCTTTTAGCGCTTGAATGTCCTCAGAAGTATAATTAGCTTTCATATATTCCCTACTAATTAGTTATTGATTTCTTATGTATAATATATATTATTTATAAAAAAGTTGCAATGGATTGAGATAAATTTTTGCTTGCATTCGCGGGCAGATTGCTGTACACTCTAAACACGTCTGAATAAGTTGTGGATAACTTTTCATAACAAAGAGGAATTTTTCCTGTTTTTGAACTAATTTTTTTGGTATAAAATTTCTACCTTTGTAAATCGTTGTAATACAATAACTTATAAAAGCTTATTTTCGGGCGGTTTTTATTTACTTGAGTTTTCCAGTTATTCACAAAGCTGTGGATAACTTGTGGAAAAAAGGAAAAAAGCATTATGTATAAACTATTTTGGAATCAGATAATAGATGATATGAGAAAAAGTACTTCCCCGGATGAGGGAGGAATGTACCTGGACCAGGTTTTCTATATTTCTTCTGCCGAGGGTGTCCTGACCTTGGGAACCCCATCAAAGCTCGTAAAAGACAGGCTTGAGAGCCAAGGTTTTAAGAAAAGGCTGGAGGCCGAGCTGGCTGAGCGGACAGGAGCAAATGTAACTGTAAATATAGAAATAAAACAGCAGGAAATGACCGAACCTAGCACAGAAGCCCCGAAAAAAGTGGGAAATGTGACAGCAGAACCGAAAAATCACCCAGCCCTTAAGGAAGAATTCACTTTCAAGAACTTTGTCATAAGTTCAAGCAACGAATTGGCTGCAAATGCGGCGATGGCAATATCAAAATCCCCTGGAAAAGCCTACAATCCTTTCCTTATTTATGGTGGCGTGGGACTAGGCAAAACCCACCTTATGCAGGCTATCGGAAACGATATTTACCGGCGGACTCCCGAGAAAAAAGTGGTCTATGTGACAGCCGAGAACTTTACAAATGAATTTATAGCAGCTATCAGGCAGTCGAGGGCATCGGCCTTTAAAAATAAATATCGTGGTGCAGATGTCCTTTTGATAGATGATATCCACTTCTTCCAGGGAAAGGAGGCGGTACAGGAGGAACTTTTCAACACCTTCAACGCGCTGTACGAGGTGAATAAACAGATAGTATTTACCTGTGACCGGCATCCATCCGAGCTCAAGAACCTGACAGAACGTATGAAAAGCCGCTTTAATTCGGGGCTGCCAGCCGATATTAAGATGCCTGATTTTGAAGCTCGTATGGCTATCCTTAAGAACAAGAGCCTGCTGCAGGGGCATGTGATAAAGGATGAGGTCCTGGAGTTCATAGCCAAGAATGTGACATCAAGCGTCCGGGAGATGGAATCGGCGCTGACAAAGATTATAGCCTACTCTGATTTGGTACGGAAGGATGTGACTTTAGAGGTGGCCAAGGAGCAGCTTTCATACCTAGTGGCTACAAGACCTGAGAATGTATCAATAGACCGCATAATAAAGGCTGTGGCCGAGAATTTCAACATAGCTTCCAGCGATATAAGGGGAAGAAAACGGACAAAGAATATTGCATGGCCACGGCAGATAGCGATGTACATCATAAATCATCTTGGCGAATATTCTATGAATGAGATTGGAAATGAATTTGGAAAAGATCATACTACTGTAATCTATGCTATACAAAAAGTCGAGGACAGTATAAAATCTAATCCTACGATAGAGCCTATGATACAGAAAATTGAGGCTGAGATAAAAGAGGCTTCGGAAAAAGGATAAAAAGAGTAAAAAGGGGATAAAACAGGAAATTTTTCAACAGGCTTAATTAGTTATGTTAAAAAAAGTTCCGATGGTTATTAACTTATAAAACGAGCCTAATAATATTACTACTAATCTTATAGATATTTAGTAAATTTTAGTAGGTTGAAAACGGAGGAAAAATATGAAATTCAGTTGCAATAAGAATTCTCTTCTTAACGAGATTGCAGTTGCTCAGGGAATTATCTCTTCAAGAAATACTATGTCTGTTCTTTCCAATGTTCTTTTGGAAGTAAAGGAAGGAAATCTCTATATTAAAGCTACAGATTTGAAAATAGGTTATGAGACTTTCATCCCTGTGGATATGGAGGAGCCAGGAAGCACCACTGTTTACTGTGATAAACTTTTAGGTGTTCTGCGCACATTCCCCGATGGAGATATCAAGTTCAATCTGACTGGCGATAAAATGACTGTGGATTCAGAGAGCGGCGATACAAATGTTCAGCTTAAAGTAATCGATGCCGGCAATTATCCAGAGCTCATCAAGATTGAGGATGACAAATACTTTGAAATAGGTCAGCAGGATTTCATAGATATGATTAACAGCACTATTTTCGCTGTATCATCTGATGAGACTAAGTACTTCATGAACGGTGTCTATTTCGAGAGAGAGGATGACTGTGTGAAGATGGTCTCCACCGATGGAAGACGGCTTTCCTTCATTAAAAAAGATATAGTTATCTCGGACGCTGAGTTCAAGGGTGTGATTATCCCTATAAAAATTCTTGGTATGATTAAAAAGCTGGCTTCTGGTCAGGGAAATCTTAAGATTGCGGTTTCTGACAAGTGCTTCTTTGTCAAGTTTGATAAGAACAAACTTTATTCCACACTTATCGAGGGCCAGTTCCCAAATTACAAGAGAGTTATCCCAGAGAATCAGAGCTATACAGCAATAATCAAAAAGGAAGATTTCCTTACTGCCCTTTCACGCGTTTCCATCTTTGCAGAGCAGAAGGCAAAGAAGATCCTCTTCGACTTTACAGAGGATACATTGACTATCCTTTCCGAGGAGAATGAGGTGGGCAATGCAAAAGTGAAGGTCCCATGCGAGTACAAGGGCGACGACATGCGGATTGCAGTGAACTACATGCACTTCCTGGAGCCGCTTAAATCCATGGAAGAGGACGATATTGCCATAAAGTTCTCCGAAGCCAACAGGGCCATGACACTGGTGGGAGTTCCCGAGGGCGAATTCTTCCATATCATGATGCCTATGCAGCTGTGAGATGTTTTTATCGGTACGCTCATATAATTTTAGAAATCTCGTAAACCAGACGCTTTCCACCGAAGCCAAGAATATCTATTTGATTGGCGAGAACGGCCAGGGAAAGAGCAATTTCCTTGAGCTTATCTACCTGCTCTGCTTCGGCGGCTCATTCCGCACCCACCAGGACGAACTCCTGATTACCCAGGGCAAGAACGACATGATGGTGGAGGGCTCTTTCTTGGACAAGAACAGCCAGCAGAACACCATCTCCTGCAAGCTGGAGAAAGAGAAGAAGGAGATTCGGCAGAACGGCAAGGTGGTGGCCGACCGCAAGGATCTGATAGAGAACATCCCATGCATTGTGTTCAAGCACGAAGATATCTACTTTGTAAACGGATCGCCGGAAAGGCGGCGCCTGTTCTTTAACCAGGTGATGGGTATCTACGATATACAGTTCCTGGAGAAGCTGCGGGAATATGCCAAAATCTTGCGGATGCGGAATGCGTCGCTCAAGGACAGGAAACTGGATTTTTTACCGGTGCTGGACCGCCAGCTGGCTGCCGCTGGGCTTGATCTGGTGGCGCGACGGCGCGCAGTCACCCAGGAGTTCAGCCCCCTGTTTTCCGATGTTTTTAAAGAGGTGTCGGGCAGCGACATGACAATAAAGCTGCGCTACCAGAGTTCCTGGGGCGATGCCCTGGATGTGGATGGGGTGGCAGCGCTGCTGGCGGAGAAGCAGGAGCGGGACCTGGAGACTGGCATGACCAACTGGGGACCGCATAGGGACCGGTTCTGCTTTTATATGTCGAACAAAGACTTCTCCAAGATTGCCTCCACCGGCCAGTCCCGGCTTATAACCTTGGCCATGAGGAATGCCCAGGCTGTGTTCTATACCTCCAAAACCGGGCGGCGTCCTATTTTCCTGATAGACGACGTGCTTTTGGAGCTGGACAAGGGCAAGCGGGAGCGATTTATCGCCACCCTGCCCGAGTACGACCAGGCCTTTTTTACCTACCTGCCCGGGGAGGCGCTTTATACTGGCCGGGGGAGCGAGAAATGCTATGCGGTGGAAGGAGGGACCCTGAATGAGTACCAAACTGGCAAGTGATATCCTAAAAGAGCTATTCTCATCCATGAAAATCGACCCGAGCCAGGAGACTATATTCGAGGCATGGCCTGATTTGGTGGGCTCCGAGGCCGCATCTCACCTCAAGATCCAGGATATAAAAGGGAAGACCCTGCTCCTTCAAGCAGACCATCCCGGGTGGGTTCAGATGGCTCAGCTCAAGAAAAAAGAAATTTTAGAAAAGATTAAGAAAAGATTTCCCGATAATAATATTAGTATAATTAAGATATCATTAAGATAGTTGACATTGGAAGTCAAATCGAATTATAGTGATATCTCAAAGTAAGAAAACTAACAAAAGGTTAGAAACCTATATAAGGAGTTTCCTATTATGAGAGGAACAGACAAAAGAACTTATCAGCCTAGTAAAGTCAAAAGAAACAGAAGATTCGGATTCAGGGCCAGAATGAAAACTGCTGGCGGACGCCTTGTTCTTATGAGAAGAAGACAGAAGGGAAGAAAGAAGCTGTCAGTTGCAGATGAGAAAAAGCCTTACTGAGAAAGAACGGATAAAAAAAAAACAGAGATAAAGCAGATTTTTCGTGAAGCGGCGGCAATAAAAGAGTCCGGATTCAAGCTGCTGTACAGGAACAATGGTACAGGGACAAGCCGGATGGCAGTGACCACACCGAGAAATTACGGAAATGCGGTAGAAAGAAACAGGACAAGACGGATTATAAGAGAAGTCTTCAGAAATATAAAAGAACAGCTGAAAAGCGATGGATACGACCTTCTCTTTGTTGTCTACAAAAAGAATCTGGAATACAAGGATACATTTTTAGAGCTTATCTCTATCTGCGGCCATGCAGGTATTTTAAATGTTTCTGAATAGGATTATTAAGAAGTTTTTTCTATTTTTAATCTGGGTATACCGGAAAACTATATCACCACTCTTTCCACCGTGCTGCAGGTTCACACCAACCTGCTCTGCCTATGCCTACAAAGCGATTGAGAAATATGGTCCTTGGAAGGGGCTTTATCTTGCGGTAAGGAGGATTCTTAAATGCCATCCTTTCCATGCCGGAGGATATGACCCTGTTCCCTAACTCATAAGGAGTTTTTAATTTATGGAAAAAAATACCATAATTGCAGTCATTCTATGTGTAATAGTTATTTCTGCAGGTTATTTTGTTCAGGCAATCTTCTTTCCTGTAGAGGAAACCCAGGTTGTAAAGCAGGAAAATACCGAGCCTGCCCCAGCCCCTGAAGCCCCAGATGCCACAGAAAGCGGTGCGCCGATACAAGTGCAGGTTCCGACCGATACGGGCAGTTACCAGGATGTGACTGTGGAGACTGATGTGATGAGCGCAGTCCTGACCACAAAGGGCGGTGCTGTTAAATCAGTAAAGCTTAAGGGACATGCCGAGCGCGAGGGAGAGACCCTTGAGATGATCTACCGCAAGGAGAGCCAGATGAATGCGTTTGAGCTCTACTTTGGCGATATAAATGGAGCCCCTCTGGGCGGTGCCTTTGCTGTGAACAAGTTCACCCAGGGCAAAGATACTGTTGTTGAGTTCAAGAAGGATGTGAATCTGACTGTAGGAAACGGCACTTCTGTTCCTGTGGAGATCAAGAAGACATACACTTTCAAGCCCGATGAGTTCATGATTGAGCTGGCTATTGAGTTCACCAGCAAGAATGGAAAAGCCATCAACTTCAACTCCAATGGCTTCGCCTATTCCCTTGGCTTCGGCCCTCAGATCGGCCCACAGTTCACAAAGCTGGACAACAGGGAAGACTTCCGCAAGTATTTAACTTTAAATGGAGATAAAAAGAAAAAATCCATCAAGCTGACCAAATCCGAGATGACCAAAGAGGTTACAGGCCGGACAGTATGGTCTGCAATAAGCGGCAAATACTTTGCTGTAATCGGTATCACCGACGCAACTGAGTATGTGATCTCTTTCTCGCAGCTGCCTGTGCAGGGTCAGGAGAATGCATCCCGCATGTTCTACTCCCGCCCTATTGTAAAGAGCACAAACTTTATAGATACATTCAAGTTCTACATAGGACCTAAGAGCAGCACCGAGCTCCGCCGCTACGACAGCGCCGACACAAACGGCTTCGGCATGACCAAGATGGAGCTGGACCGGGTGCTGGATTCTGGCGCTATACTGGGGTGGCTGCAGGCTATCCTGAAATGGCTCCTGATCTCATTCCACAAGCTTATTCCTAACTACGGTGTGGCAATTATCCTGCTTACAATTGTAGTCAAGATTGTGCTCTACCCGCTTACCAAGAAGAGCTTTGAGTCTTCGGCAAAGATGAGCGCCCTCTCCCCTAAGATGAAGGAGATTCAGGACAAGTATAAGAACAACCCACAGAAGCTGAATGCAGAGCTGGCTGCGCTGTACAAGAGAGAGGGTGTGAGCCCTCTGTCCGGCTGCTTCCCGATTCTGCTGCAGATGCCTATTTTCTTTGCTCTGTACGGCCTTTTGAACAGCTTCTTCGAGCTGCGCGGCGCCGGGTTCCTGGAGCCGTGGATCACAGACTTGTCGCAGCCTGATTCGATATGGAACTTTGCACCGACCAAGGTTCTGTTTATTGGAAGCGACATAAGACTGCTGCCTATCCTTATGGCAGTATCACAGATTATTTCTTCCAAGCTTATGCAGCCGGCAGGTTCCCAGGGTGGAAGCAGCCAGCAGCAGAGCCAGATGAAGATGATGACATATGCAATGCCTGTTATTTTCCTTTTTGTCCTTTATGATGTTTCTTCGGGACTGCTCCTCTACTGGACTATGACCAACATACTGTCCATAGGTCAGCAGCTCTACATCAATCATAAGCAGAAAGTGAAAGCCAAGGCAAAGGCATGAGGAGATAGAAATGGAATTTGAAGGAAAGACAGAAAAAGAAGCGATAGATAAAGCAGTTGAGGCTCTGGGTCTGGAGCGCGACGAGTTTGATGTGGAAATCCTTGAGAACAACAAGCCGGGACTTTTCCACAAGGGAAACGTGAAGATCAGGGTGCATATCAATGCCCAGAACGAAGAGGCTGAAGAGGCTGCGGATGCAGCTGCTGCAGATGAGCCCCTGGATCAGGAAGTGCTGGCCGAGAACGCAGTGGAGCTTGAAAGCTCCGAGCCTCTTGAGCCGGTGAGCGTGTTCGAAGACAAGCTGCTGGACTTTGTGGAAGATCTTATCGGCAAGATGGACTACCCTGGAACTGCATATATCTGCTACCGGAACGAGAACAAGATCCGGATTATGATAGAGTCCGAGCACTCCGGAATCCTGATTGGAAAAAAGGGCAAGAACCTGGATGCGATCCAGCTGCTTGTCAACGTGTATGCCGGCAAGCTCATGGAGGAGCCGCCACGCATTATCATTGATGTGGAAAAGTACCGGGAGCGCCGGGAAAGCAACCTGGTTAAGCTGGCACTGCGGACTGCTGAGCAGGTACGCCGCACAAAGCGGTCCAAGCTGCTTGAACCAATGAATCCGTTTGAGCGCCGCATTATCCACACCGCTTTAAACGATATGGAAGATATTGCCACAAAGAGTGACGGTGAGGGACTTTTAAAGCAGGTTAGAGTTATTTATCGGCCGGTAGAATAATGATCCATCAGCTCCCTGATGCCGGCAGCGCTCAGGGAGTCGTATCCTTTCTTAATAAAATACTCAATCATAGCGGCGGTGCCTTCATCGCCGAACATAGCTGAGTCTATGGTGAAGTGGTAGCTGTCGGGATCCCGCCAGTCCTGCCCTGTGAAAAGGCGGTAATACTTGCCGGTGTCCTCATCCTGTTTTTTTATCTTTTCCCAGGCCTTCTTGGGGCTTAGCGCGTACTTTGTGGAAAGGTACTGAACCCTATTTGGCATGTCGGTGCCGATAAAGATATGCAGAGCCCCCTCCATACGCTGCAGTATGAAGTTGGAGCAATGTCCGATTATGATGCAGTCCTCCTGTTCGGCCAGGCGGGTTACTGTGCGCTTCTGGGCCTCGTAGAGCCGCCTGTAGTGCTCAAAACCAGTCTCGGCAAAGGAGTAGCTTTCGGCAAAGAAGGCCTCGGCCCCATTGGTGTAGAGCCGCTCGTTGTGCTTTCGCACATAGTCTTCGGTAAATCCCCCTTCTTCGGCTATCAGGCGGGGCAGTTCCTTGTTGTAGACATGGATTCCAAGGGCATTGCCCAGGTACTCGGCTATCTTGCGGCCGCTGGAGCCAGCTTCGGTGGTTATGGTGATTACAAGCCGTTTGCCTTCCTTGGGCTTGAATTTGGTCAGGTATACGAACTCACCTTCGTTCTCGAAGTAGTGGTTAGCGAAGAAGAATTTGCCTATGAAAAGCTGGGAGAAAGGTCCCACCAGCAGCACTGTGATGAGGGTGCCTTCCCGCACCGCCTGGAGCGAGCCGAAGAAATAGAAGGAGAGGGCTATGGCTATGGCAGTCATGGCGGCGTCGCACACCAGCTTGCAGATGCCGAACTCCTTTTTTGTAACGTCTGCCATGGTCTTGGCAAAGGCCTCGGCCGAGAGCATGACTACATCAGCTATGATCTGGCAGCTGGCTCCGAAGGCCCGGAAAACACAGCCAGCGATTACCCAGAGAAGGGCTGCCGCATATATATGTATTTTTATGCCTGCTGTCAGGTTCATACAGATATCGATGGTGGCCGAGAAGATAAAGGAGGCCGGTATCTGCAGGAGCTGATGGGGGTTGAAACGCCGGCGCAGTATGACGATCTGCAGGAGCAGCAGCGCCATGTTGAAAAGGAAGGTGAAAGTACCGAAGGAATAGGGGAAATAGAGGCTGATTACATAAGGGATACAGGTAGTTGGGCCGGTTCCCAGCATGGAGCGGGTTATAAGGGCCACACCCAAGGCGTTGGTGACAATTCCGAGGAAAAATACAGAATAACGTTTGATCAGCTCGTTCTTATTTCTCATTATTATTCTATAACTATACCATACATTTCAATTTTGTGTTATAAAAAATGTATGAATGATATGAAAAAAGGGCTTAGGGATGGAATTCCCATCTGCTTAGGCTATTTCTCGGTAGCTTTTGCCTTTGGAATTTTCTGCGTCAACTCGGGATTGACCCCGCTCCAGGCCACACTCATATCCTTGACCAATGTCACTTCTGCTGGGCAGCTGGCAGCTGTTCCTATAATGACCAATGCCGGCACATTCATCGAGCTGGCGCTGGCCCAGCTGGTTATCAACCTACGGTATGCGCTGATGTCTATTTCTATATCGCAGAAGCTGGATTCTACCATGACTACCCCGCATCGGCTTGTAATATCGTTCGTGAATACAGATGAGGTGTTTGCCGTTGCCTCGGGCCGCGGCAGCGAAGAGGGCTCGGTGGGCAGGCGGTATATGTACGGGCTTATCATTACGCCGGTCATAGGCTGGACTATGGGTACCCTGGTTGGGGCTGTGGCTGGCAATATACTGCCAGCTGCCATGAGCGATGCTCTCGGCATTGCGATTTACGGGATGTTCATCGCCATCATCATTCCTGTGGCAAAGAAGAATATGGTGGTTATGAAGGTTATTCTGACCGCTGTACTCCTAAGTTGTCTGTTTGCCTATGTGCCTTATCTCAATAAGGTGTCGTCCGGGTTTGTGATTATCATCTGTGCTGTGGTGTCGGCATCAATTTTTGCCATCATTGCACCTGTGGAGGAATCCTGATATGGCATACGGCGAGTTCTTTAAATATCTGGCTGTGATGGCGCTGGTCACCTATCTTATCAGGATGGTGCCCTATGTGGCGTTCCGGAATAAGATCACAAATAAGTTTGTCAGTTCGTTCCTCTACTATATTCCATATGCGGTACTGGGGGCTATGACATTCCCGGCCATATTCTTCTCCACCGCAAGTCTTATTCCCGCTGTATGTGGCTGTATTGTGGCTCTTATACTGGCGTGGTTTGAGAAGGGGCTTTTGACTGTTGCGGTCTGCGCAAGCGCCGCAGCCTTTGTCTTTGGATTGATATTTTAATAAAAATATTTTATAATAGGATTAATATGGCAAAAGCAAAAACAACAACCAAAACAACCGCAAAAAAAGCGGCTAAACCTGCAGCAAAGCCTGCTGCAAAGAAAGAAGAGAAAACCAAGAAAACCGCAGCCAAAACACCAGTAAAGACAACAAAGACCGCACCAAAGGCTGCACCGAAAGCCCCTGCAAAAAAGGCTTCCGCAAAAGCTGCAAAACCGGTGGCAAAAACTGCTACCAAACCAGCAGTAAAGGCCCCTGCAAAGAAGGCTGCGCCAGCTAAAACAACAGCCAAAGCCCCAGCTAAGGCAGCTCCTAAAAAAGCTGCACCCAAGGCGCCGGCAAAGCCAGCAGCTAAAAAGGCAGCACCCAAAGCACCTGCTAAAGCTGCTCCTAAGACAGTCGCAAAGCCAGCAGTAAAGGCTCCTGCTAAAAAAGCAGAGCCAAAGAAAACTCCGGTCAAGCAGGCACCTAATAAAGAGCCAAAAACTCCAGCAAAAAAGCCGGTAAAACCAGCACCAAAACCACCAGTTAAGCCGACACCAAAACCGGCTCCAAAGCCAGTAAAGAAAATCTCTTTTGCCGTGAACGAGCATGTGGTGTACCCGATTCAGGGCGTAGGCGAGATTATGGCTATAGAAAAGCGTTTGTTCCGGGATAGGGAAGTTCTCTATTATGATATTTATTTTGAGACCCCGGACATGACTGTTATGGTTCCTGTTGAGAATGCAGAATCCATCGGACTGCGCAAGATTGTCTCCTCCAAGGAGGCCCTTAAGGCCCTGGAGCTTTTGAACCAGGAATATGAGCAGTCCAACACCGACTGGAAGACAAGGAATCAGCAGAACTTGGAGCTTCTTAAGAAAGGTACTATCAGCGACATCGCACAGGTTGTGAAGACACTGTACGACCGGAGCACATCAAAGGAGCTGCCGATCCAGGAGCGCAAGCTGTTTGACAATGCCAGCAAGCTTTTGATCGACGAGATTTCCTTGGCCCTCAAGAAGTCCAAGAAAGACAGCGAGTCCATGATTTTCGAGAAGCTTGAATTCAATAAAAAGCCTGCTCCGGAACCAGATTTGGATTCGGATCCAGACGCCGATTTAGATTTAGACTAGGGAGGAATTTATGCCAGTAAGATCGTACGAGGAAGCAGGTGTAAGCATTGACAAAGGCGATAAGTTCGCCAGCTTTATCGGTTCCCTTAAATCCAAGGCAGTATCCCGCAGCATTGGCGGATTTGCCGGCGGAATCGCAATAGACACAAAAAAATATAAAAATCCGATTATGCTCTCAACCACCGACGGCGTGGGGACAAAGCTGATGATTGCCCAGGAATTGGGAATATACGACACCGTAGGAATAGACCTGGTCGCCATGTCTGTGAACGACCTTATCGTCTGCGGAGCCGCACCTCAGACTTTCCTTGATTACATTGCATGTGGCAAGATTCACGAGGAAGTTCTGCACCAGATTATCAAGGGTGTAGTGGATGGCTGCGAGCAGGCTGAATGTACACTGGCCGGTGGCGAGACTGCCGAGATGCCCGATGTATACGGCAAGGACGATTTTGATCTGGCAGGTTTTGCAGTGGGTATTGTGGACAGGGATAAGATGCTCCCCCGCAAGAAAAATATAAAGAAAGGGGATATCATCCTGGGGCTTCCTTCCGCGGGTATCCATTCCAACGGCCTTTCCCTGGCCCGCAAGGTTATTGACAAGAAAGATAAAGCAGGACGCAGAGAGCTGCTTAAGCCTACTAAAATATATGTGAAAGAGCTCAAGAAGCTGATTGCACGGGACAACATAGAGGCCGCTGCTCATATTACAGGAGGCGGTCTGACAGGAAACCTTATCCGCACCCTGCCCAAGACAGTAAGACCTGTGTTTGACCCGAAGGCATGGGAAGTTCCAGATATCTTCAAGAAGATCCAGAAGAATGGCGGAATCGACCCAGTGGAGATGGAGAGAGTATTCAACATGGGAATCGGAATTGCCATGGTTGTGAAAAAGAACAATGTGGACGATGTCCTTGCCTATGCTAAGCGGAGCAAGATTGCCATCCGGGTGATCGGAGAGATTGTGAATGGCTGATTTTGCAGTTTTAGTCTCCGGCAACGGCTCCAACTTCCAGGCTATAGCCGAGAAGCTTGCAGGAACAAAGCACAACCTTAAATGTATGATATGCGACCGCAAGGATGCATATGCCTTTGAGCGGGCTAAAAACCTTGGCATCAAGACCTACTATGTCTCCTACTTCAAGCGGGAGCGGCAGGATGCAGAGAAGGATATTTGCGCCATCCTGGAGAAGGAAGGGGTGCAGCTGGTGGTTCTGGCCGGCTTTATGCGGCTTCTGACACCATACTTTGTGGATAAGTACAAAAATAGAATCCTGAATATCCATCCAGCCCTTCTGCCCAAGTATCCAGGCACTCACGGAATTGCAGAGAGCTATGCATCAAAAGATGCGGAGCTTGGGGTGACTATCCACTATGTGGACTACGGCATGGACAGCGGCCCTATCATCACTCAGAAGTCCTTTGTGCGGGACTTCAGTGAGCCACTTGAAGAAATTGAAAAAAAGATACATAACATAGAACATAGCTGTTACCCAGAGACAATTTTATCTGTTCTTGATTCTCTGGATCAGGGGAAGTGACAGCGGGGGGAAATTTTGAAAGTTTTAGTTCTTGGTTCTGGAGCACGGGAACATGCTATTGCATGGAAGTTCTCCAAGAGTAATATATTATCCGGCCTTTATGTTGCACCTGGTAATGCCGGGACTGAGGATATAGCCGAGAATCTTCCGGATGTTGATCCATGCGACAGCGCGAGTGTCATAAGCGCATGCAGAAAATATAAGATTGACTTTGTGTTTGTAGGGCCCGAAGCCCCTCTTGCTGCAGGCGTGGTGGATGATCTGGAGGCTGCAGGCATCTATGCATTCGGCCCATGTAAGCAGGCTGCTCAGCTTGAGGCCAGCAAGCTCTACTCCAAGTCTTTTATGAAGAAATACAACATACCTACTGCCTATTCCGAGGAATTTGACAACGTTGAGGCTTTTGAGAAAGCTATTAATAATTCTGAAGGCAAGGTAGTTATAAAGAAGAATGGTCTGGCCGCAGGAAAGGGCGTTCTCGAGTCGGATGACAAGGAAGAGCTTTTAGCGTTCGGACGCAACATCCTTAAGGATGATACTCTTCTTGTGGAAGAGTTCCTGACTGGCTGGGAGACCTCTATTTTCGCTATCTCTGACGGCAAGGATTATGTGATTCTGCCTCCATGTGCAGACTTCAAGAAAGCCTATGACAAAGACCAGGGCCCGAACACTGGCGGAATGGGCTCTATCTGCCCTGTTCCTACTGTTTCCAAAGATCTTCTGGCGCAGATCAAGAAAGAAGTTATAGACCCCACTTTTGAGGGAATCAAGAAAGAAGGATTCAAATATGTAGGCTTGCTCTACTTTGGTCTTATGATTACAGATAGAGGCCCGAAGCTCCTTGAGTATAACGCCCGTTTCGGCGACCCGGAGACACAGGCTCTGCTGCCTCTTATCGACTCTGATTTCGGCTCTCTTTTCGACGCAGTACGCAAGCAGGAACTGGCCAGCTTCCCGCTGGAGATTTCAAACAAATGCTCGCTGTGTGTAGTAATTGCAGCAGGCGGATACCCGGGCAAATATGCCAAGGGTAACGCAGTCCACTATATGCCGCTTTTCCGGGACGACTTGGTGGTTATTTTCCACGCCTCCACATCTCGCGATATGGATAACAATATTATTACAGGTGGCGGAAGATGCTTCTCTGTTGTAGGGCTTGGCAAGGATTTTGCCGAGGCAAGCAAATACGCTTATATAGCTGCAGATGAGGTGTATTTCAAGGATTGCTTCCACCGGACCGATATCGGAAAGAAGTTCTTCGAGGAATTATAAGGAATTCTGCCGTACAACCTCGTACATCAGAATGCCGGCAGCTACAGAGACATTAAAAGAATCCACATGGCCATGGGCAGGAATAGAAATGATGCCGTCGCTCTTTTCTGTAAGTATCTTTGATATCCCGGCTCCCTCGCTTCCCATTATAATTGCAGTGCGCCCCTTCAGGTTCAGCTTCCAGCAGGCCTGGTCGGCCATATCGGCGGCATATACCCAGTAGCCCGCTTCTTTAAGCATATCCACAGAGCGGGAAAGGTTTTCCACCGCAACACTTACAAATTCACGGGCACCGGCCGATGTCTTGCCAATAATCTCGCTGTCTTTTGCAGAACGGCTTTGAGGTATGATCACCAGGTCCACGCCGAACTGGTCTGCAGAGCGCAGTATAGCTCCGTAGTTGTGAGGATCGGTGATACCGTCCAAAAGCAGTACAAGAGATTTTTCTTTTGAAAGATTTTTCAGAAAGGTCTTGAGGGTGATGTTCTGAATGCCGGTTCTGCGCTCCTCGATGACAAGCATTATGCCTCGGTGGTCATCGGTTCCCGAAAGACGCTTTATCTCGTCGTCCGAGGATTTGATGCTTTTGATTCCAGCATTCCTGGCTTCCTGTTCTATCTTCTGGTGCCGCCCGCCGGTCTTGGATAAATAGAGCTTGCCACGGATATTGCCCGCGCGGACAGCTTCCTCTATTGCATGAAAGCCAGTGATGTATTCCATGTTTTCAGGTCAGGCTTTAAGATCCTCTTTGATAGCTTCCAGCTTGTTAAGGAATTCTTCCCACTCTTCCATCTTCAGGTTGATTCCCTGCTTGCCAGGCTTCCACTCGCCATTGTCCTGGTACCATTTTCTGATGGATACGTAGGATTTGCCTTTGAATTCCTGTTTCATTACTCTGATATCTTCGTTTATAACAATCATTTGGGCCCTCCAAAAATGCTATTATAATATTTTATAATATATGTATGAGAAAATATCAATCATATTTTTATATCTTTTTCCATAACTAAGGATAATCAATATTGACCAAATAATTCTTTAGAGATAATATTTACCTACACAATATAGAAAATACATATTTTTTAGAGGAGAAAAGAATGTATAAATTAGAAGAATTCATGGCAGAGCTCGAGAGAAAGAACCCTGCACAGCCAGAGTTTATTCAGGCTGCAAGAGAAGTTGTTGCATCTGTTATCGATGTAGTAAACAAAACACCTAAGTACCTCAGCAATAAAATCCTTGACAGAATTGTTGAACCAGAAAGAGTTATCCAGTTCAGAGTAGAATGGGAAGATGACAAGCATCAGATCCAGGTTAACCGCGGATACAGAGTTCAGTTCAACAGTGCTATCGGTCCTTATAAGGGCGGTCTCCGCTTCAACAAGAACGTAACCCTTGGAACACTCAAGTTCCTCGGATTCGAGCAGATTTTCAAGAACTCACTTACAACACTCCCAATGGGCGGTGGTAAGGGTGGTTCAGACTTCGATCCAACCGGAAAGAGCGACAACGAAATCCTGCGCTTCTGCCGCAGCTTCATGACAGAGCTCCAGAAATATATCGGACCTGACACAGACGTTCCAGCAGGTGACCTTGGTGTAGGTGGAAGAGAGATTGGTTTCATGTATGGCCAGTACAAGAGAATCCGCCAGGAGAACACAGGTGTTCTGACCGGAAAGGGACAGACATGGGGCGGTTCACTCATCAGACCAGAGGCAACAGGATATGGCGCACTCTACTTCGCAGACGAAGTTCTTAAGTATAACAAGGACTCTCTCAAGGGAAAGAGAGCAATCGTTTCCGGTTTCGGTAACGTAGCATGGGGCGCAGTAACAAAGGCTGCTTTCTACGGAGCTAAGGTTGTTGCAATCTCCGGACCAGACGGATACATCCTGGACGAAGCTGGCGTAAGCACACCAGAAAAGATCGCTTACATGCTTGAGCTCAGACAGTCAAACAAGAACATCGTTGCTCCTTATGCAGAGAAGTTCAAGGGCGCAAAGTTTGTTCCTGGAAAGAAGATCTGGGAAGTTCCTTGCGACATCGCATTCACAGCAGCTCTCCAGAACGAGCTTGATGGCAAAGACGCTGACAAGCTTATCAAGAACGGCGTAAAGTATGTTATCGAAGTTTCCAACATGGGTTGTACACCAGAAGCTATCGAGAAATTCCAGGCTAAGAAGATTCCATTCGCTCCTGGAAAAGCAGCTAACGCTGGTGGTGTAGCAGTTTCCGGCCTCGAGATGAGCCAGAACGCAGAGCACCTGAAGTGGAAGGCTTCCGAAGTTGATGATAAGCTGAAGACAATCATGAAGAACATCTTCGACGCATGCGTTCGCGAAGGAAAGCAGAAGAACGGATATATCGACTACGTTAAGGGCGCTAACATCGCAGGCTTCAAGAAAGTTGCAGATGCTATGTGCGAGCTTGGATACTGATCCGAGTCTACTTAATAAAAGGCCTCCCGAAAGGGAGGCTTTTTTTGTGCTCAGAGGGCTGGCGTATACAGCCGGCCCTGCCAGGTGTGGCGGGCCGCCAGCTCCTTCTGGAGCTGGGCGTAGATGCTCCCTTTGGCCAAGTACTTCCTGGGAGCAGCCCGATCGGCCTCGTAGGTGTCGCAGGTGAGCCGCATAAGGATGATGTCGGAACGCAGATGCTCGATTACCGATATCAAGTACTCCATATACTGCTCCCGGGAAGGGGCGGTGACCTCGCCTTTTAAGTACTCGTCGTAGAGTTCTGTATTGTAGGTGATGTTCAGATCGTGGAGCTTCACCGCCTCAGGATGCAACGCGTTAACGAAATCCACAGAGGCCAGCATGTCGCTCTGCGACTCGCCAGGAAGCCCGAGAATGAGGTGTGTGGCCACTTTTATGCCTCGCTCATGAAGAATGTCGAAGGCTTCCTTATACTGCGCCGCAGTATGGCCTCTGTGGATCCGAACCAGGGTTGCGTCGTTGGCGCTCTGTAGGCCCAGCTCCACCCAGACATCGAAATCTTTCCTTATATATGAAGCCAACAGGTCGGCCTTGGATGGGTCGATGCAGTCGGGGCGGGTGGCCACTATCAGCTCCTGGAACTGATGCAGGGCCAGGGCATCGTCGTATATCTTCTTTAAGTTCGCGGTGGTGTCGTATGTGTTGGAGTAAGCCTGGAAATAGAGCAGGAACTTCTCCGCCTTGTAGCGCCGCTTTGTGAAGGCGATGCCCCGCTTTATCTGCTCTTCGATGGCCTTTTCTTTGTCCAAGTAGGAGGCCCGGGAGCCCTGCTGACTGCAGTAGATGCACCCGCCCCCCGCCCGGCCGCAATCCCGGTTCGGGCAGGAGAAGCCGCCGTCCACCGCAATGCGGTAAACTTTTGTTCCATACTTTTTCTGGAGATACTCTGAATAGCTGTAGAAAGGAAGCTTCTCTTCCATATCAGGTGGTTGGAATAGCGGTCAGGTCGTATGGTGTGCTCTGGTATACGTAGTAGTTGAGCCAGTTGGCGTAGAGCAGGTGGGCGCAGCTTCTCCAGGATACTATAGGCTCCTTTGTAGGGTCATCATTCGGGAAGTAATTCTCTGGAATAGCCGGATTGATACCAGCCTCCAGGTCCCTGTAATATTCCTTTTTAAGGGTGTCGGCATCGTATTCTGCATGGCCTAAAAGGAAAATCTGGCGCCCCTCGTCTGTCTTTATGGCGTAGATACCAGCCTCCGGGGAAGATGCCAGAATTTTGAGTCCCTTAACTTTCTCCACATCCTTGCGGAGCACTGTGGTATAGCGGGAGTGGGGTACGCAGAATGTGTCGTCAAAGCCCCGGAACAGCATGAAGTTCTTCCCTTCCAGATGGTGCCTATAGATGCCGGAAAGTTTCTTACTCATCTCCACCTTCGGGATGCCGAAATGGTGGTACAGACCGGCCTGGGCGCCCCAGCAGATGTGCAGGGTCGAGAACACATGGGTGGTGCTCCAGTCCATTATGCGGCACAGCTCGTCCCAGTAGTCCACCTGCTCAAAGGCCAGGTGCTCTATAGGGGCGCCAGTGATTATAAGACCGTCGTAGTAGTTCTCCTTGATGTCGTCGAAGGTCTTGTAGAATGCCAGCATGTGCTCTTTCTTTGTGTTCTTGGACGTGTGTCCTGTGGGTGCAATGAGAGTCAGCTCTATCTGCAGCGGGGTGTTGCCCAGGACTCTTGCAAACTGGGTCTCGGTGTCGCTTTTTATAGGCATAAGATTCAACAGCAATATCTGCAGCGGACGGATATCCTGGGTCATGGCCCGGGTTTCGGTCATGAAGAAGATGTTTTCTTTTTCCAGTATCTTTGCTGCAGGCAGCTTGTTCGGAATCTTAATCGGCATGGGCGCTCCTTGTTAAATCTGGTCTAAGGCCTGGGCCAGGTCGTCGATAAGGTCCTGGGCATTCTCAAGACCGCAGGAGTAGCGGACCAGTCCTGGCGAAATGCCCGCTTCTACCAGTTGCTGGTCGGTGAGCTGTCTATGAGTTGCTGTAGCAGGGTTAAGGCAGCAGGTGCGGGCATCGGCCACGTGGGTCTCGATGGCTGCCACTTTAAGGGCCTTCATAAACTTGAGTGCTGCATCACGGCCGCCCTTGAGTTCGAAGGAGACAACGCCGCAGCCGCCGTTAGGCATATACTTTTTCTGCAGCTCGTAGTATGGGCTGCTCTTAAGGCCAGAGTAATTAACTTTTACAATCTTAGGATGCTTTTCCAGGAACTCTGCCACAGCCTGTGCGTTGGCCACATGTCTTGGCATTCTTACGTGGAGGCTTTCAAGGCCAAGGTTCAGGTAGAAGGCGTGCTGCGGCGACTGGATGCTGCCGAAGTCTCGCATCAGTTGGGCGGTGCACTTGGTTATGAAGGCCCCTGCGTTGCCGAACTTAGTGGCGTATGTTATGCCGTGGTAGCTGTCATCTGGAGTGCAGAGTCCAGGGAACTTGTCGGCATGGGCCATCCAGTCGAACTTGCCAGAGTCCACTACAACGCCGCCTACAGCGACCCCGTGGCCGTCCATATACTTGGTTGTGGCATGTGTAACAATGTCTGCGCCCCATTCAAAAGGCCGGCAGTTGATAGGTGTCGGGAATGTGTTGTCCACGATCAGCGGAACGCCGTTCTTGTGCGCTATTTTTGCCCATCTTTCAATATCAAATACTGTAAGTGCCGGGTTTGCGATGGTCTCGCCGAACACAGCCTTGGTGTTGGGCTTGAATGCTGCCTGAATCTCTTCATCAGATGCATCTGGAGATACGAAAGTGAAGTCGATTCCCATCTTCCGCATTGTCACGTTGAAGAGGTTGAAGGTTCCGCCGTAGATTGCAGCGGAGGAGACAACGTGGTCGCCGGCTGTTGCGATGTTAAATACGGCGAAGAAGCTTGCTGCCTGGCCCGATGATGTGAGGATTGCGGCTGTGCCCCCCTCCATCTCTGCTATTTTAGCTGCAACGTAATCGTTGGTGGGGTTCTGGAGCCTTGTGTAGAAATAACCTGATGCCTCCAGGTCGAAAAGTTTGCCCATGTCCTCGCTGGTATCATATTTGAAGGTTGTGGACTGGATTATTGGAATCTGTCTTGGCTCGCCATTCTTTGGAACGTAGCCGCCCTGGATACAGGTTGTCTCTATGTGTTTTGACATCGCGTTCTCCTTATAAAATTGATATTAAAAGATATATTGATTTTGTCAATATACTATTATATTGTCTTGAAATACTCTTGATATGGGAGCCGCTCGCCTGGTTTCGGGGAGCACATCAGGCGGTTCCGGGTTATCTTGCACCACTCCAGAGGATAGTCGCTTTCGAACACTTCTTTGAGCATTGCCATCATATTCGCCTTCTTGTTTCCCGCTTTTATATCGATGTCGAAGCTGTTGCCATTGCGCTGTGCGCTGATGTAGTCTGCCAGCTCGTTCTCTGCGATATATTTCGCCAAGTTGGCTTGGAATCCCGCGATGTCATCACAGGTGTACTCAAGAGTGTACTGACTGCCGCTGTAGAGGCTCATGAGGGACTGGATTTTCTTTGCCTTGTACACCTCTTTCGGAACCACGTAGGCCTCTTTTATCTCAAGCCCCCAGGGAAGGCTTCTGTTCATGTTCTGGATGAATGTCTGGGCATCGGTTGTGCCGTGGATGTTGATGGATGCGATCTCCCCTTCCGACACGATTCCAAGGGAGAGGGGATGGGCAAACTCAAGGCGTGGCTTGGGGTTGAAGCCCTGGGAGAATTCAATGAAGAAGCCGGCCCGCTGGATTGATTTTTCCATCATGCCCATAAGGTCCAGATGGCCTAGGAATATCTGCTCGCTGCGTTTTGCAAAGACGAAATAGATGCGAGAGATGCCCTCTGGTATAGGTTCCTCGGGCGGCAGTGGCGGGAACTCCACATTCTGGTCTATATTGCGCACCGTTGTCTTGGTGCCGCAGATGCCGCAGTTGTGGTCGCAGTCGGGACCGCAGATTGGGGTAAAGGTATTTGTTCCCAGCCGCTGCCATTCGTTCTTGAAGAACGAGGAGGAGATCCCCATTGATACATTGTCCCAGGGCAGTGGCTCATCGGGCTCGCGCTGGCGGCATACTTCGTCCTGCACATCCCAGTCGGCCTCGGCCAGTACCTGTTTCCAGACGTCCAGGCGCGAGTATTCGTCCCAGGCGTCCAGCCGGGTACCCATTTTAAAGGCCTTTATAAGGAGGTCGCTGGCCCTGCCGTCGCCCCGGGAGAATATGCCTTCCAGGTAGGAGAGGAACGGGGAGTGGTAGCTGACTTTGATTGGATGGCCCCGGAGCGAGTCCTTTATATACGACAGCTTTTTCCAGCTCTCCTCCTCGGTCAGCTGGGCGGCGTACTGGAAGGGCGTGTGGGGCTTGGGGACAAAGGTGCCCACATTTATGTTAAGCTGTATCCTGGTCTGGTTGTAGACCTGGAGTATGAAGTCTACTATCTCCTTTTCCTCGCAGCCACCGCCGGAGACAGGGAGTCCTATCATGAAGTAGAACTTAGCCACACGCCAGCCCAGCTTCTTGGCCTCCCGGATTATCTCCACTATGCTCTCTATGGTAGCCACCTTGTTCATGTCTGCCTGCCACTGGGGCAGCGGCGTCTCCACCGCAAAGGTAAGGCCGCTTTTGCGCACCTCGTTGAGTCCCGACAGCAGGTTCAGGGAGAAGCTGCTGACTTTGAGGGACGGAAATGCAAAGGAGACGCCGTAGGATGCGTACTTTTTGTTCAGGTAGGTGATAAGCCGGGGCATCACCGAGTAGTCGCCCGAGGAGAGCGACAATAGCGTTATCTCCCGGTAGCCGTAGGTATGCACCAGAGTATCGATTTCCTTGAGTATGAGTTCTATATCCTTTTCCCGCTGGGGCCGGTAATAGATGCCGGCATGGCAGAAGCGGCAGCCGTTGGGGCAGCCCCGCATTATCTCCACTACGCCGTTGTTCTGTATCGCTTTTATGGATGGCACCGGCCCCCTGGCTGCCGGATATACTCGTTTGCCGAAGTCGCTCCAGATGGCCCTGTGTACCCGTTCTTTCTTGTTCTGGGTCCAGATAAAACTCTTTGACTCAAAAAGGGCCAGTATCTCGCTCCGTTTTCCGCCCCTTTTCTTTATGTTTATCACCTCTTCTAAAAGGGGTTCGTAGGCATCCTCAGCCTCACCGATGAAAACTGCATCAAATATCTTTCCAAAGGGCTCAGGATTGGTCACTCCCGGTCCGCCGGCAATCACTATGGGGTCATCATCACCCCTCTCCTCAGCCTCCAGCGGAATACCACCCATATCAACAATGTTGAGTACATTTGTCCCTGTCAGCTCATACCCGATTGTGAAAGCGATTATATCAAGCTTCTTAAGCGGAATGCCGGTCTCCAGCGTATACAACGGAATCTTCGCCTCTCTAAGCTTCTCCTCGAAATCGGGGGCAGGGGCAAAAACCCGCTCGCAGTTGACCCCATCAATCCCATTGAAAATATTGTAGAGCACTTTAAGCGCAGTATTGGACATCCCGATCTCATACAGGTCTGGATAAGAGATTGCCATGTTGAGAGGGCATCCGTACTTGCGGTAGGAGCCGAACTCACCACCGGTGTAGCGCGCCGGTTTGTTCACCTGCAGGAGTATATTATCTAGATGTTTATAATCCGCAATATTCAAATCTTAAACCCGTATCTTCTATAATAAATGTTTATCAGAATTCCAGCCGCCATCATAGAGGTCCAGAGGGACGAACCCCCATAGGAAAGGAAGAGCAGCGGAATTCCCGTGATAGGCATAATGCCCATGGCCATACCGATATTTACCACAAAATGGAAAAAGAACATAGCTATAATTCCGAAGCACAGATAGGAGCCGAAGGAATCCTTGGATGAATAGGCAATGATGAATGCCCGGACCAAGATGACAAGGAAGCAGAGGAACACCACCATGCTGCCGACGAAACCGATCTCCTCCGCTATGATTGAGAAGATGAAATCATTGCTTTGCTGGGGCAGATAATGATAGTGGCTTTGGGTTCCCTGAAGGAAGCCCTTGCCGAAAAGCCCGCCCGAGCCGATGGCTGTAAGCGATTGAAGTATGTTCCAGCCCGCCCCCTGAGGGTCTACACTTGGATCCAGGAACACCACGAGGCGCATAATCTGGTATGGCTTTAAAACCTTCTGTGCCACCATTGCCATGAACAGCGCCAAGGAGATGATTACAAAGCTGTAACAGAGCCAGTAATAGGTCCCTTTTTTGAACACAAACCAGCCCACTGCCGAGAGAATAACAACAAGAAGGCATGCCCCCAGAATCGCCAGCATCAGAAGCTGGTTGGAGAAGATGGTGACTATGAAAGTCTCCTGTTTAAGGACATAGCCCGACCACATAGGGATGATGGTGAAGAGTATCACATAGATTCCACAGGCCACCAGGAAGAAGAGGTACCGTATCTTTGCCCCCGCCATCAGAAGGATGACCAGGAAGATCGGGATATAAACCAGCGCTGTTCCCAAATCGGGTTGTGCCAAGATAAGAGCCATAGGGAGTGCAGGAATCAAGGAAGCCCTGATGAATATCAGAAGCGACCTGATATTCTCTCTGTTCTTTGCACAGAAGGCGCTGAGGGCGATGATAGTGCTAAGCTTTGTGAACTCCGAGGGCTGTATGCCGACTCCCGGAAGTCCAAGCCAAGAGCGGGCGCCGTTCACCTTGCTGCCCAAAAGGAGTGTGATGACCAGCATAAGAATGCAGATGCCGTAAATATAGAAAGCGAAATCGTAGAAATACTTATAATCAATCAAGATGACAAGGGACATAAGCCCCAGTCCCGTGACAATCCAGATAATCTGCTTTATGAACTCGATGGAGGTGTTGACCCCTTCCGAGTTTAGGCCGCTGGAATAGATGAAGCAGACGCTGATCACCGAGAGGCAGAGGATTGCCAAAATAATGATGAAGTCGAATGTCAGGAAGGATCTTCTGCTATTCACTGCGCCTCCTGATTACATCGGTACCATTGTTCAGGTACCAGATATCCAATGTCTTGACCACTTCCTCGTAGCTCTGGTTCGCAAAGATGCCTTGATAGATGGCGTTGCTGGCCTTTGGGGCCCACCATTCCCATTCGTTGGAGGCCTCGACCATGACTACAACCACAACCTGGTCCTCGGGATTCTCCGCTTGATATGGGCCGAAGGAGGCGAACCAGCTGGTCCAGCGGTCGGTGTAGCCCACTTCTCCGGTACCGGTCTTTCCTGCCACCTCCACCACTTTGTTGTTGAAAAGCCTGCGTATTGAGCCTTCGGCCACAACGCGGCGCATAGCCTTCTTGAGCTCCTTAAATGTGTTGCTGCTTATGTCGGCCTTGTGCAGTATCCAAGGGCGGCGCTCCTCCACCACCTCGCCGGTCACCACGTCCCGCACCTCCTTCAGCAGGTGTGGGGCATATATGGTCCCCTCGTTCACAATCATGGCAATAAGGTCTGCGATCTGCAGCGTGGTGACCTGGGTGTAGCCCTGGCCTATGGACATGTTGTAGGTGTCGCCCCCCAGCCACATCTCGTTTATCCGCTCAAGCTTCCACTCTGGGTTCGGGACCAGGCCTGCCACCTCGCCGGGCAGATCTACGCCAGTCTTCTCGCCCAAGCCCATCATTCGGGAATACTGTTCTATTTTCCGAGGCCCCAGATAGTTGCCCCCCAGCTCCCAGAAATAGACGTCGCAGGACTCCATAAGGGCATCGGAAAGAGTAAGGGGGCCGTGGCCCGTCTTAAGGTGGCAGTTGAAGGTGCGGTTTCCAAGCACCAGCTTGCCGGTGCAGTCTATGGTCTGGGTGGGCGGGAATGCCTTTTCCTCTAAGCTTGCAGTCATCATGACTGTCTTGAAAGTGGAGGCAGGAGCGTTAGCCGACTGGATGCAGCGGTTTAAGAACGGATGGTTTCCGTTGTCCAGCAGGGTGCTGTAGTAGTTGGCTGCGTCCGGGGCATAGAAGCGGTTTGTGTCATAGGAAGGGTAGGATACCATGGCAAGGATCTCGCCGGTAGCAGGCTTAAGCACTACAACGGAACCCATCCGAGGCCCCAGTGCTTTCTCGCACAGCTCCTGGATGCGCCGGTCTATGGTGAGCACTATGTTTTTGCCGGGCACTGGGACCTTTATATAGCGCTCTTCCTGGACGTTCCGCCCCTTTGCATCCACAGTTATGGACTTAAGCCCAGGGGTGCCCTTGAGGAGCAGGTCATATTCCTTCTCTATGCCGTTCTTTCCTATTATACTGTTGGCTGCGTAGCCCTTGTTGTAGAGCAGCTGCAGCTCCTCGGTGTTGATGTTGCCCACATATCCGATTACATGGGACAGAGAAGCGGTATGGTTATAATGCCTAATAGGCTTGCTGCTCCAGGAGATGCCGGGAAAATCCTCTATATTAGAGGCAATCTGGACAACCTGTCCATAGGATACATTATCTTTAAGCTCGATAGACTGGAACACATCGGCCTGGGGTATTTTCTTCATCAGGACCTGGGCGTCGGTGCCCAGTATTACAGCCAGGTCGGCAATTATCTGGGGCAACTTCTGGCGGTCGGTCTCGGCAGGCACTATGGAGACAGCGAAGGAATCCACATTGGAGGCCAATGGTGTATCGTAGTTGCGGTCGTAGATCTCACCCCGCAGCGCCGGCACCTCCGAGGTACGCCGCGCCACAGCCCAGGCCCGGTTCTGGAACTCCATTCCCCGGGTAACCTGCATGGAGAAAAGATAGCCTATGAATATGGTGAAGACAATGCAGACCACCAGGACAAGAAAGAACAGCCGCTCCTTCTTTATGCTTTGATTCTCAAAGGGATTGTTGCTCACTTTCCGCCCCAGATATCGTTTGGAATCAGATGTGTCTTCTTAAGTATCAAATATATGAGCGGCGCAAACAGGGCATTCAGCACTATCTCCATCAGGAAGCTGCTGGTGAAAACCGCAGGGAAGTAGCCCTCGGGAAAGAAGAGGTAGGCTGTAATAGCGGCCAGAATTCCCTTGAGCAGGGTGACAAAAAGGATGAATAGGCTTGGGAAGATGACCGGGTCGAACAGCATCTTGTTCTTTATTGTTCCAGAAATAAACCCGACCAGAGTTTTGATCAGGGCGTTGAAGCCGGGGAAAGAGGCGGTCATGAAATCTTCGGCCAGACCGTTGAAAAAGCCCAGTATCTGGCCCTCCTGCATACCCCGCCGGGCACCGCAGAAAGCCACCACAATAAGGGCAAAATCGGGGATCACCACATTGGGAATCACATAGTAGAACAAGGTGCTCTGCAGTATCACCAAAATAAATACAACAAGAAGGGAGACAAAGAAGGACTCTTTTGCTTTCATTCTTTTCCTCCCACAGCTAGGACAAACACATACTCCAGGCGGAAGAAATCCACAAAGGGTTCCAGTTCCAGCCGGAGCGATGTCTCGTATTCCTTGCCGCTTATGCTTTTAACTTTTCCAATATAGATATTCTCTGGATAGCTGCCATTGAACCCCGATGTCACCACCAGGTCTCCACACCCGATCCGGCTAGAGGCCTCGCGGCTCACAAAGTCCATCACCAGGCCGTTCACCAGCCCCCGGTAGCGGAACTTCTGAAGCACGGCCGGCACATACAGGCTGCCATCAGTTATCGGCTTTACCACGGCGGAATAGGCGCTAACATCCACCACCTTTCCCACCAGACTCTGATAGCCGTCCACATAGGCAATCACCGGCATATCCTTCTTTATTCCTTTGTTGCTTCCTTGGTTGATCACTATGCTTTTCAAGAAGTTGCTGGTGTTGCCCCCGATGACCTTGGCCGGAATCTTGGTGATGGTCTCTTCCTTCATATATCCCAGCTGATCCTTCAGATTTGAGTTCTCCTGAGCCAGGTGCTCATAATCCTGCTTCATCTGCTGGTATTCGGCGTAGTCCTTCAAAAGGGCGTCGTATTCTTTTTTAAGATGGCGGAGCTCCGAAATAGAGCCTGCGGTCTGAGAGAAGAACTTGCCTGTGCCAACTATCCCCCGCTGGAAAAGGGAGAAGAAATCGAGCCCCACCTGCTTGGGCTTGAAAGAGATGTCGGAAAATGCGGTATAGACCAACATCCCGATGCTCAGGCTCACCAGGATGAAAAGGGTGATAAAATCTTTTTTATGTTTCCGGAACGAAATTCCTTTGAACATCAGGTGTCATCAGTCGCCGAAAGAATTCTTGCTGTTCTTCCTGTAGATGTTGCCCCTCATGTGGTCGTAGTACTTTCCTGCTCCCTTTGCGACACACAGAAGCGGTTCTTCGGAGATGAAAACAGGCACGCCCACTTCTTTTGCGATAAGGGTGTCCAGACCCTGTAAGAGGGCACCGCCACCGGTGAGGACAATACCCCGCTCAATGATGTCGGCACTCAGCTCCGGAGGAGTCTCGGCCAATGTGTTCTTTATTGTCACGATGATGGAGTGAACAGGATCCTTGAGGGCTTCTCTGATCTCTATGCTGTCAATCTCGATTCTGCGTGGAAGTCCGGTGATTGCGTCGGTTCCGCCGATCTCCATCTTCTCTATCTTTCCTTCGGTGTTGGTGGTGTCGTAGGCGCTGCCGATCTTAATCTTGATCCGCTCAGCGGCCTGGAGGCCGATTATCATGTTGTGAACCATGCGGATATGCTTTGCGATTGCCTCGTCAAACTCGTCGCCGCCCACACGGATAGCCTTTGTCACTACAATACCGCTCATGGAGATTACAGATACCTCGGAGGTTCCGCCGCCGATGTCGCAGATCATGTTTCCTGCCGGCTCCTGGATAGGGATGTCAGCTCCGATTGCTGCGGCCAGGGATTCCTCGATTACCTTTACGTCCCGCGCTCCAGCCTTGTATGCGCACTCCTCAACGGCCCGGCGCTCAACCTCGGTGATACAGCTTGGGATACCGATGACCATTCTGGGTTTAACCAGCCAGCGGCGCGGAAGACCCATTGCTATGAAGTGCCGGATCATCTTCTCGGTGGTCTCGATGTCGGCGATTACTCCATCCCGGAGAGGCCGTATTGCTACGATGTCGGTAGGTGTTCTGAGAAGCATGTTCTTTGCCTCTTTTCCTACAGAAATCACCCGCTTTGTATTCTTTTCTATAGCAACTACAGAAGGTTCGTTAATTACTAGCCCTTTTCCCTTGATATACACCAGGGTGTTGCAGGTGCCCAGATCCATTCCAATGTCAGTTGAAAACATATTTCCGAACATATTCCTCTCCGTAAAGTATTATTATCTAATTATAAAATTAAAACTATCTACTTGACAAGTAGTTTTTCTGTATATAACATTTTAATAACATTAATATTTAGGGGGAAATCCGTGGGTTTCGTTAAAGATTTCAAAGCATTTATTTCCAGAGGAAATGTTGTTGATATGGCTGTCGGCGTTGTAGTCGGCGGTGCATTCGGTAAAATTGTATCATCTCTTGTTGCAGATATCATCACTCCGCTTATCAGCTGCGCAA
>JAEEGH010005637.1_pt1 | contig 31291 bp, 27 predicted proteins | sample 9134181 | NCBI WGS metagenome assembly JAEEGH01 (sample SAMN16246544, study PRJNA631951) | gut metagenome | biome: gut microbiome; feature: rumen; material: DP-attached | host: Bos | place: Iran: Karaj | collected 2018-10
CACCTGTTATTCCATACTTTCTACCTATTTCCCTTCCCTGTTTATGATCATTCCACTCATGCCAGCTTACTTCTCCATGAGGTTTTTGCTTCCATGCCTTCTCCTTGTCACTTGAGATTGTTATCATTTCAAACCTATCCTTGTATTTCTCGTAGAACTTCTCAAGTGTAGGCTTAGCCAACTGACAAGGTCCGCAACCAATGGAGCTAAACTCAAGAATGGTATATTTGCCCTTGCCAAGGAACTCGTTAAGATGGTGAGGCCTATCGTCATAGTCATAAAGTTCAAAATCTGCCATCATCTCACCCTCTTTTAGCGGTCCTATCCCCGTTAAATTATCCTCTTGAGGCTCTTGCTCTTCTTCCTTTACTATGCGATTCTTTTCAAGCTCGGCAAGTTCCGCCTGTGGCTGTTTGTCAAGATTGGTGAGGTCATAAACCCATATCTGCGAGTTTTCTCCTGTCATTTCATCACACCATGTGAGATATAGTTTCTTGCTATCATCCGACAAGAAGATACGTTGACCATAATGATCAAGATAGAGGGTGTGCTTCTTGTTACCATCCCAGTCGTATAGTTCTACTGTATTGCCAAAGTAAAATGGCCTGCTAATTTTCCTTTTTGATATTTTTGCGCCACTCTTATCTGCATCCTGAAGAATCAAGGCTATGTATTGACTGTTGGTGGCACTTTCAATTCTTTCAGTAAGGTAATTCTCCGTTTGGAAATTATTGCCATCAGGCGTATAGTATTTCGGATGGTCAACATGCAGATGCTTGACAATATTTACTTTGTCGTTGTCTATTGCGAAAACAAACGCATTGTTGCTATAACATGCTTTATAAAAGAATCGTCCCTTGCCATTTGTTTCCAGCTCGCAATTCATTGTGTAGAATGAACTCTTTACATTGTTTGAAACGGAATCTATGCCGTCATTCGGCCAATAGTCTAATGGGATAAATTTCTTATTCTTGAAATCTACGATTGCAAAAATATTCTTTGTCTTTTTATTAATGAATGCAGGAATCAGCATTGTTGAATCTGACAATATAGCAACTCCATTGTTAAAATAGTCAAGGTTTGGCAGTCCATGTAAATCGAATGTCTTCCAGGTGCTCTCATCCTTGAAAGCAGAAATGCTTGATGTGTTTGGAACAATAATCATTTTTTGCAGAGCACCAGAAGACGAAACTTCCACTCGTATCAATGAATTGTCTGGTCCTTTTGCCAAATGCGGCATAATCATGCCATCGCAACTGCCGATTTTGGGTATGACTTCACCCTCTACCCATTCGTTGTCTTTGATATTGTCACCGTAAAATTCATCCGTCGTAGAGATTAGGATGTCACCAAAGATGAATCTTGGATATCTCCTCGGATTGGAGGAATCGACTTTTATTTCCTGTCCTGTTAGTTTTATAACACGCACATTTTTGTCATTGTTGTCTGCCCATGATGAAAGTGACAACAATGCACATGTGATTGATAGAATTAGTTTCTTGACCATTTTTTTGTTTAGGTTTTATACGTTTGCTCTGTTCTCAGATTTTCTGAGTACAAATATAAGCATAATATTTTATTCCTCCAAATAATTGCAAAAAAAAAAGAGATCCTGATACATCATATACATCTGCTTCTTCCTTGGCTCCTAAGTACCTCCCTTCTTCCTCCCAAGTAAGTCCCATTTTTCGCCTATTCTATGGAACGGACTTGGAACGGTTTTGAAGCGAAGGAGAAACGGACCTGAAGCGAAGGCAGAACGAAGGCATATTGAAGGATGAACGGACGAAAGGTTTTTGCTTAGTTTCTCGATAAGAAAAAACAAATTTTTATAGAACTCTGCAACTCGTCACCCATAGTGCTGCAACTTGCAGATTGTAAGTTGCTTACAGCGGTGATTCATTTCAAGGCACTCGTCACCCACTCATCACCCATGTTTTTGTATGTTGTTGAGAGTGTGAGCGTTATAAACAAAATTCACTCGTCACCCACTTGTAAAGATTTTTGGGGTGACGAGTGAATTGACTTTGCAACTCGTTAGATATCAGTATGATATACCACTTGTGGGTGATGAGTGGGTGACGAGTGTATTGAAATGAATCACCGTTGCAAAATGCTGATACATAGTATTATACAGCGTTACGGGTGACGAGTTGCAGAGTTATGTTAAAATTCTTTTTTTTTATTTGAAAATCAGTTGCGCGAAGTTGTAGAGACCATACTTCCAGACAACGAAGTCGTGCTTTCCGTCAGGATATTTGATGAATGTGCAAGGAATGCCATTGTCATCGCAGAATTTCTTGAGCTGTGCGCTGTTGTTGATAAGGCCGTCAGCACCTCCGCATACCATCCAAAGGAGCTTGTTCTCTTTCTTCACCTTCTCTACATCAGGGATGAGCTGAGCTGCACGCTGGGTATTTGGGGCAGAAGAGAAACCTCCTATGTAAGCAAATACGTCCATGTGGCCAAGACCGAAGTTAAGTGACTGTCCGCCACCCATAGAAAGACCTGCAATTGCACGATGATTCTTATCGGTATATACGCTGAAATTCTTCTCGATATAAGGAATGAGGCTTCCGATGAGGTCCTTGTCAAAGTCTCCGAATGCCCTGAATGAGCCCATACCTCCTGCACGAGAGTCGTCCTTCTGTGCACGTCCGTTAGGCATTACGACAATCATATCAGCAACCTTTCCGTCAGCATAGAGGTTGTCCATGATGATGTTTGGCACACCACCGTCCTTGTACCACTCGTTCTCGTCACCGCCAATGCCGTGAAGCAGATAGAGCACGCTATACTTCTTCTTTGCATCGTACTTAGGAGGCAGATAGACATTTGCCTTACGGGTTGTACCTACTGATTCTGACTGGTACTCGATGAGCTTCACAGTTCCGTGAGCTATTCCTGCACGCTCTTGGTCGAATCCCTGTGGAGCAGCTTTGTACTCGTCGAATTTAACATCGATTTTTGGCTGATTGCCGAACATTGGGATGTTTGGCTCTTGTGCATTTGCTGTCGTCAAAGAGAGAGTCAGCAATGCTGCTAAATAAATTTTCTTCATTTGTTTAAATTATTGATTGGTAGAATAAATATAATATTCTTTTTGTAGTGTAAGGAGTACAAGGAGTGACGCTCCTAAAGTTGCTTAAGGAGTACAAGACGATAGTATTTATCGCTTATTTGAACATTTAAGACATTCGTCTTGTACTTCTTGAACTCCTTGTACTCCTTATTACTCCTTTATAATAATCAGTTTAGCGTGTGCATACTGACATAGTCAGTAACTACATCCTTGTATGACTCGGAAATAGGGATGTAGGTATCTCCGAAGACGAAACGAAGTCGGTCGATTGTCTGTACTTTCGACATGTGTACGATATATGAGCGATGCACTCGTAGGAACTCTGGAGTAGGGAGGTAATCCTCAAGGGTTCGCATGTTCATAAGGCACATAATAGGCTGTGAGCTGTCTGCCAGAACAATACGTACATAGTCCTTCACACCTTCGATATACAGTATATCGTCGAGATTGATTCTGACAAGCTTATAGTCGCTCTTCACATATATGAAGCGGTCGGCAGCATATGTGGTCTGCTTTTTGCTTTCTATGAAACGGCGTAATGCCTTATCGGCAGCCTTTAGGAAACTGTCGTAAGCAATAGGCTTGAGGAGATAGTCAACGGTATTGACCTTATAGCTGTCAATGGCATAGCGGTCGAATGCCGTGGTGAAAATGATAAGCGTCTCGGGAGGAAGTATGGTGGCAAACTCAAGACCGCTAAGCTCAGGCATCTGAATGTCGAGGAAAAGGAGGTCAACAGGTTCGCTACGCAGATTGCGTATAGCCTCAATGGCACTATTGTAAACCCCAACAAGGTTGAGGAACGGAGTCTTACTGGCATATCCTGCCAGCATCTCTGCTGCCAGAGGCTCATCGTCGATTATTGCACATTTGATTGTCATATTTTTCTTTTTTATTATAATGTCGGATGTACTATTTTATTATTTACTAATTACTATTTATTTACTATTTGGTTTATGTACTATTTATCGTCAATCCCTAACCGAATGTTCAATAGTAAATTTTATAAAATAGTACATCAATAGTAAATCGTAAATCGTCAAATAGTAAATTACATTTATTTCTTCAGAACTATCTCCGAGTGGTAAAGTCCGTCGGATTCATTAATGCCATGAGTCCAAGAGTACTTTCCCTGATAGATAGAGTTGAGACGTTGTTCCACCTGCTGAAGACCAATTCCGTGTCCGCTGCGGTCGTTGCTTGTCTTCGGGAAGTTGGTGTTCGTGATGTCGCACCTTATCTCGGTCTCTGTGGCTGCAAGTTTGATGGAAATGGAACTAGGTTCTGTGCTGCTTACGCCATGCTTGAAAGCGTTCTCGACGAGCGAGATGAAGAGTAGGGGAGCGACTTGTGATTTGTCATTCTCGGGAATCGATATCTCCACATCCACTTTCACATTTGACGCCATGCGAAGCTTCATCAAATCCACATAAGAGCTTATGAACTTACACTCAGAGGAGAAATCCACCATTCCATGCTGGTTCTCATAGAGCATGTGTCGAAGCAGTTGTGATAGCTGTATGATAGCCTGCTGTGCCCTTTCAGAACTTATAGCCGTAAGCGCATAGATATTATTCAGCGTATTGAGCAGGAAATGAGGTGAAATCTGCAAGCGTAGTCCGTTTAGCTCAGCATCACGTCTTGCAACCTCGGCTTCCTGTCGCTCATGCTCAAGACGATGCGCATGTTTTGACATTCTGAGGCTATATGCTATGAGGACGACGAAAATTAGGTTGAGCGCATCGCGGATAAAGACAAGAAACAGGAATAGCCAACTGAAATCAGTTGCGTACTCAGGCGCATCCTCGTGTATCGGGAATCGGGGTGGGGGAGAAACCGTAAACTCGTATGCCCGAACGAGTGCAACGAGAACACAAACCACTACAATCAGGATTGCATTGATGGGTAATACCTTTAACTTGCTCTTCCCCTCAATATGTCTTGGAAGTATCCACAGATAATTCAGGTAGAAAACAAGAAGCATCATGAATGGCATGCAACTATTGAATAGGTATCGTTTGATACTTATTTCCTCATAAGGCCCAATGAACATGAGCGGAATGAGAAGCCATACCAGTATGGCAATAGGATGGATTATTGTGGAGATTTTCATAATAGACCAGACCCCTCCCCTTGCCCTCCCCGTAGAGGGGAGGGAGTAGATAGTATTTCTATCTTGAGAGAGATTGTTAATGTTAAATTATTCAGGCACACCCTTATAGCGAATATTACTATTCACTCCCCGCCCTTTATGGGAGGGGCTGGGGGTGGGTCTTCTTATTCATACCTAATAGCCTCGATAGGATCCATGCGTGCAGCCTTTCTTGCAGGGAAGTATCCGAAGCCGATACCGATGAGAGTACATACGATGAAGCTGACGGTGATACTCCAACCCGGAACGCTTGTCGGGAGATGGAACAGGAACGAGGCAAGTCCGGCAATGGTTTCTCCGAGGATTATGCCGATAAGTCCTCCAGTCACCGATATTATTATGGACTCAATGAGGAACTGATTGCTGATGTCGATGCCACGGGCACCAACTGACATTCTAAGACCGATTTCCTTAGTACGCTCGGTTACTGATACCAGCATGATATTCATAATGCCGATGCCGGCTACGAGGAGCGAGAATGCAGCAGCCACTACGAGGATGATAGTGACGGTATCCATTGTAGATGACATTGTTTCCATCATCTCTTGTTGTGAGCGTATGGTGAAGTCTTCGGATTCACCAGAATCTTCCTTGATCTTATGTGTAGTACGAAGTATCTCTGTCAGTTCTTCAATTGCCTGATCAGTTACTTCTTCTGTAATGGCAGAGCAGTTGATTGTAGAGAAATACGTCTGGGCAGCGATACGCTTCATAACCGTGGTATAAGGAGCAACGATTACGTTATCCTGGTCCATACCCCAGCTGTTGTATCCCTTAGCCTTCAGCACACCGCAAATACGGAATGGTATGCTCTTGAAACGGATTGTCTTGCCTACAGGATCAGCTCCGTTAGGGAAGAGGTCATCGGCTATGGTCTTACCGATAAGGCATACCTTCGCACTCTTGTGTACATCGTCTTCTGTGAAAGGAACGCCTTTTTCAACGTCCCATTGCTTGATATCGAGATAGTCGAGCGACTCTCCGTAGATGGTGGCATTGGTATTGTTCGCACCATAGATAGCCTGTCCGCTTGCCGTTACCTCTGGGGAAACGAAAGTGACATATTTCTTCTCGTTCAGAATAGCCTCGTAGTCAGCAACCTTTAAGGTCTGCATGGATGAAGGATCTTGTCTGACGCCTCCCATCATATCAGCACCTGGACGTATCATTATCACGTTGGTACCCATCTGTGAGATATTCTTACGAATACTCTCTTTTGAGCCCTGACCGATAGCCATCATCACTATCACAGCTGCAACACCGATGATGATGCCGAGCATTGACAGGAACGAGCGGAATGCATTATTGGCTATGGCTCGAAGTGCAACTTTGAATAAGTTTATTATACTCATCTTTTTAGAGTTTAGAGTTTTGAGATTAGAGTTTAGTGGTAAGTGTTTAGAGTAACTCAAATTATTAACTCTTCACTTTTCACTATTCACTCATATTAATCATCTTGCGGCTTTGGCAACTTGTCGAGAGCCTCTTTCGCAGAGAGGATGTTTGTGTTGATCACATCCTCACGGATTTTGCCGTCGCGCAACATGATATTGCGGCTGGAGTATTGTGCAATCTCCGGGTTGTGAGTCACAAAGATGATGGTACGTCCCTCAGCATGAAGCTTCTGGAACAGCACGAGCATCTCAAAGGAGGTGCGGGTATCAAGATTACCCGTTGCCTCGTCGGCAAGGATGACCGCAGGATTGTTGACCAATGCACGTGCAATAGCTACACGCTGCATCTGTCCACCTGACATCTGATTTGACTTGTGCATGAGACGGTCTCCAAGTCCTACTCTTTCAAGTGCCTCTATCGCAGCCTTGCGACGCTCAGAGGATGAAAAGTTCCTGTTATACATAAGAGGCAGTTCTACGTTCTCCACAGCTGTTGTCTTGGCAAGGAGGTTGTAGTTCTGGAACACGAATCCGATCTTACGGTTTCTCAGTACGGCACGCTGGCGACGTTTCATTGTACGTACGCTCACACCATCGAGATAGTATTCGCCAGAGGTTGGAGTGTCAAGACAGCCCAATTGGTTGAGCAGGGTTGACTTTCCTGATCCAGAGGTACCCATGATGGTGACAAACTCACCCTCGTATATCTTGAATGATATTCCACGGAGTGCATGTACGGTCTCTGAACCAACGATGAAGTCACGCCTCACATTATCCAGTTCAATGACCACACGACGCTCTTGATTTTCAGAATTATTTTCCATATAGATTATAGTTATGATCCTCACCAGCCCTTTGGGAGAGAGTGTCACGCTGTGACGGGTGAGGGGCTATTTTTACTTACTTGCTCCCTGGCCTTGTCCTTGACCTTGACCATTTCTTCTTCCTGGAGGGCCTGGCATGAATGGATTGCTGTTGCCCTGTCCGCCTTGCATCATCATTGGCATACCAGAAGAGAAGCCAGTAAGAACCTCTTTACCTGCGCTGATGCCTTCTGTAATCTCGGTAAGAGCACCATTGCTGACACCAGTCTTTACAGCGATAGCCTTCAGGTCCTTACCATCCTTCACCCAAACCTTTGTCTTTGAGTCGCAGTCGATAATCTTACCTTCTGGCTCAAGCATAGTCTCAAGAGGTGCGAAACGAAGGGCTGCAACAGGAGCTGCGAGTACGTTTTGCTTTTCCTGAGTAACGATTGTCACATTGGCTGTAAGTCCTGGCTTGAGCTTGAGGTCTGCGTTTGGAGCAGAGATGACAACCTCGTAAGTCACAACGTTATTGGTTGTTGTTGCAGACTGGCGAACCTGTGTGACCTTTCCCTCGAATACATCGTCTGGATATGCGTCAACGGTGAATGTTACACGAGCGCCCTGCTTTACGTCTGCGATGTCAGCTTCATCAACGTCAGCCACAACCTGCATATTGGTGAGGTCCTGAGCAATAGTGAAGAGCTCTGGGGTGTTGAAGCTTGCAGCCACGGTCTGTCCCTCTTCTACAGCCTTGCTGAGCACAACGCCATCAATAGGTGATGTGATGGTGGCATAGCTGAGGTTTGTCTGTGCTTTTCGTACGCTTTCCTTTGCTGTTGTCACGCTTTCTTGAGCCTGAAGATATGAGAGCTTTGCATTCTCAAAGTCGTCGGCAGATACGAGTCCCTTGTCATAGAGCTTCTGATAGCGCTCAAAGTTCGTCTTCTGATAAGCGAACTTGCTCTCAGCAGAAGAAAGGTTTGCCTTCTGGGTAGAAAGCTCGGATATAAGGTTTGTCTTATCTAGTTCGGCAATGACCTGTCCTTTCTTAACGACGCTATTATAGTCAACATACAGATGACTTACGATACCACTTACCTGAGTACCTACAGTGACACTTGTTACCGGTTCTATTGTGCCTGTCGCTGTAACACTGCTTGATATAGTGGTGTTTACGATTGTAGCTGTTTCAAAACTTACCTTTCTCTCTTTCTTTCCAGAGAAGAAGAATCCAGCCAATGCAACCACAGCCACAGCAGCTACACCACCGATGATAACTTTCTTGTTCATAGTCTATATTAAAAGTGTAAAGGGTATAGTGTAAAGCGTAATGTAGATAGCACTATTCCTTTATTTGTGATTTTGTGATTTATATAAGTATAAGGTTTCAAGACTATCTACATTAATCTTTACACCTTACTCTTTAATCTGTGAAATTACCTCTGATAGAACTCCAGCATCTTGATATTCAGGATTGTCATGTACTTGCTCTGAAGCTCACTCTGCTGTGCAGACAGAAGACGTGACTTTCCATCCTGAAGTTCTACGATGTTCTTAAGTCCCAGGCTGAACTGCTCGCTGAGAAGATCATAGCTTGTCTGTGCGCTCTCTGTGCTGACTTTTGCAGCCTTGTATTGCTGTTGGTTGTTCTCTGCCTGAATCCAGTAGTTTTCGAGAGTACTGTAGAGAGAGGTCTGCTTGTCCTGAAGGTCAAGTAATGCCTGCTGACGGCTTATCTCAGCCTTGTTAACAGCCGTTCTCTTTTGACGCTGATCCACAATAGGAACGCTGAGGCTTACACCGCCACCTAAAGCGAAGTTCTGCTTTGACTGGTCTCCCCAACCCAAATCACTCATAGAAGATGTACTTGTACTTGCACTTGCATTAACACCGATGGTAGGAAGTGATTGTGCATTGGCAATCTTCTTGTTTACCTCAGATGACTCAATCTGAATTTGCAGACTCTTGAACTCTGGACGATTAGCAAGTGCCTTTTCATATACGCGCTGTAATGATGGAATCTGAGCCAGAGCCATTGCATCAGTTGCATCCAGACCGCTTATCTCGAATGGTTCTGTAGATGTAATCTGCAAAAGCTGTTTCAACTGACGCTTGTAGTTGCGTGCCTGACTCTCTGCTGATACTACGTTGTATTCGTCCTGAGCACGCTGAGCGGTAAGCTGCATGAGGTCGGCCTTACTCATCTTGCCAATCTCGACCATGTCCTTTCCTCGATTCTCGTTAGTCTTTGAGAACTCCAGAGTGGCCTTCTGAACCTTTATATTCTCCTCCGTATATGCAATCTGCACGTAGAGTTGTGCAATCTGTTCTTCAATACTACGTGCTGTAGTGGTTGAGTCCACAGCTTGCTGGGCAAGGCTGAGTTCGTTGAGCTTTACCTGATTGTGATTCCTGTTACCGTTCCAAACCGTCCAGTTACCATTAAGGCTGTATGAGCCGTTGTAATAGACTTTGTCCACACTTGCCATTGCTCGTCCGTCAACCACGGTTGACATACCTGCCGTAGGCCAGGGACGATAATTTAAATTCTGGCTTGTTGAGAAATTGAGGGACGGCAATAACTGTGCCTTTGACGACTGCAAGTCCTCGTTGGTTGACATACGCTGAAGAGAGGATTTCTTTAGCGATATGTTGTTCGCCATGGCATAGTCAATACATTCCTGCATCGTCCATTTCTTTTGTGCAAAAGTAGGAAGCGATGAAACTAGCAATGCTGCCAATAAATAATTCTTTACGTTCATTTGTTATTTGATTTAATATTTGCCTAATGTCAGACTGGTGGCTAAAGTCTTTTGCCATTCGTCTTTAGCCTTTGGACTCATTACCATTGAAAAAGTTTAATCGATGTATTATCCGCGTTTCATAGAGATGATGTTGGAAATCATGGGCAAAAATAATTAATTTCGTCGTAAATCCAAAATACTTAATCAATTTTTATCGACATAATATATCTATTTGGCTATCCAACATGAATTTTTATGAAATATTAAGAAAACAGTATCGATATATTTGTGCTCGCATCGACAAAATAAATCGTGTGAAAAAATCTTAAAAATGTGGATAAAAATTTGTATTATTCCGAAAATATGACTACTTTTGCAGTGGATTTAAAATAGAATTTTACACTTATAATACTTAATGCTTAGAGACTATGCAAAACCTACAGAAAAACAGAGGGATGGTGACTACTTCCCAGTTTACCATCGACAGTAAGAGCAAGATGAAAGACAATATGACTGTCACCGGTTTATCCTATGGATGTGTTGTTATATCTTGTATTGGATCAGAGTTCTGGACGGACTAAAACCTACGTTAACAACAAACAAGAGCGGTATCACTAAAAAGTGGTACCGCTCTTGTTTTATATCTCCTGCGACCCTCTCCTTCTCCCCCTAAGGGGGAGTGTTTTATATACTAATACTATCTAAAGACTCCCTCCCTTGGGGAGGGGTGGGGTGGGTCTTTATATCTCCTGCGTATCCTCCAATTTTCTATATGCAGAAACAGGAACACTCGGAGTGACTCTTTTGAGGAAGTCCGTTAGTGTCTCAAAGTATGCCTTGTCGGAGGATGGGTTTATAAAGTCGCGACAGATATAGTGCTCGTCGCCTTCCACTACGAATGACACAAGTTCGTTAGTGTATTTCTTCAGTTCTGTTGAAAGACGAGTGAAATAGGCGTATGGAACATGTTTGTCTTTCTTGCTCTGCATGAGCAGTACAGGGCGTTGGTCGATACCCTTTACGCTACAAAGCTTGGATAGTGTTATGCTATCGGCCGTACTCATATCCTCTATGTCCTTTACGCTTACATTCGGGAAATCGTACTTCGAATCTGCCTCGTTTTGGTTGAATGCAAAGTAATCCTCGAATGAAGAAAAGGCAGACAGAGATATCGCAGCATTGATGTCGTAGCTTTCAATCATAGATCGGATTGCTACTGTTCCTCCCATCGCAACACCCATCACTATGATAGGCAGATTGATGTAGTCCATCTTTGTCTTTATATAGTCGATAACTGCCTGAACATCCTTTATTTCCTCGTATCGCTTGCTGCCATCTGTCTTTGAATGGTTGCTTACATCCATTGTAAACGTGGCATAGCCAAGTTTGTAGAACTCCATAGCATGGCCATAGTATGCTGAGGCTGACGGGGCATCTCTGCCTGATATGCAAATCACTACCCCAATAGGAATAGCAGGGCATATCTCGTATGCTATGACTTCATTGCCGTATTGATTCCTGAGATTGAGAGAGTCTGGGGCTGGAAGACCAAATTGTCGGGCGTCATACTTGGTACTATAGTCCACGTCCATTCGCTGCAGACATCTTTCTATCTGCAGTTCCTTATCTGCTATATCGTCGTCAATTAGAATAGACTGAGCACTTGCAGACAAGCTTATAAGGCTAAAAAACAAAACTATAATATAATCCAGTCTCATATCCCAGAAGATACAAATTGATATAGCTTTTTCAAAAGAAGCCATATTTCTTCTTTCGTATAACGTAGCAACTGTTGTTTTATTGTGTGGAAACTGGAGAAATCTTTCTGGTTTTGTGAAAAAAAGAAGGTTACATAGGATAATTCCCATGCAACCTTCCCTTCTTCAAACTTATTTTACCTTTCGTAATTGTATATGACGGATATGGAATTTGTTCATATAGGCTTTGTCTGCTGATATGTTGATTGTAATATCGCCTGCTTTATGGTGGAAAGGCTTTGATACTCGATAAGTCCAATGTTCTCTGTTTTCTTTGGCAAAGTCATTCCAACCGGCACTATCAGGATTCTCGAATATTGGCAACTCCTTGCCTTCTGTCCAATCCATTGTCCAAAGTTGCTGTCCCTTGTCATTAAGATCATTTACTGCCACTTCTTTAGAACCTTCCAAGGCCTTGATGCTTCCGCCTCTGCCTTCGACCTCCGTAAGAGATTCAAGAACATAGTCGCCCTCGTCAAAATGCTCTGTACGTGAAAGAGAGAACGACATCGCATTTCTGGAATTATCACGACGGAGTTCCAACGCCTCATTAGGCAGACCACCATAGCCTGAACGGTCCTCTGATAGCCATTTGTCCACATTGTCGAGTTCCTTCACTTCCCAGCCAAGCTCGTCAAGCACGTTCCATTGGTGTGAATCATAAAGACATATTCCATTTCTCGTGCTTTCTTTCTCGCATTGGTATTTCCATGATTTCTCAATCTGCATTGTACCTAAGACAGAAGAGCCGATGGCAACTGCAAGAGCAAAGAGCCATACAATGATTATTATTGTCGTAGCCCACGTAGAAATGGATTTCCTGTCGTTTTTGAATAGTCTTACTATGAAGAAGATTGGTATGCCGATAACAAAGAAAGAGGCTATAAGGGCAGTCCAAATCATTGGTCTGGTGCATTCAAAAAGCTCTGGTAGCCACGTTATTTGCGGGAATATATCTGTGGCTATTGATATTCCACCAAAAGTTGCGACTCCTGCGAGGACCAAAGCGAGGATAACCGCTAAGAATGCAATCAACAATGGAAATATCAGTATCAGAAAAAAGAATATCAGCAAGGCTTTCAAACAGCCAGTAGCATTACTGCTATCTTTCACAGGTTCTTTTCTGTTCACTTCAGAATCAGACACAACCTGTTCTCTGATATTATCTGGATTCACATCTCGTCCTTGCATTCGCAATCTGTCTTCAGGTGTTTTTGCTTCAGGAACGGTAATCCAAATGAATATATAGATGAAAGGTATAGGGAATGAGATTAGGAAGCTGATGAAATCTGGAATAAAGCTCAGGCTTATGTTGATTCCACAAATAATGGCAAGTATCAAAACGCCAAGTCGCCAGATAATTACATCTCCTATGCCAAAGTATTCTGCCATTCCAGAACAGATACCACCAAGCATCTTGTTGTCTGCATTACGATAGAAACGACGGGTGTTTATATTCTTTTTGATCTTGCCGAAAGCAGAAGTCTCATCGCCAAACGAACTGAAGAAATTCTCCTTTTCCTGTCCGTCATTATTCTTTGTCTCGCTTGTAAAGGCATTATTGGTATCTGTATGTGTAGAGTCGTCAATATCCTTTGGATTTCCAACCTTGTTGATAATCTCCTTGATAGTCTCAATATTAACGGCAGTCATTCCCTTCTCCTTGTACTCCCAGAGTAGTTCGGCAACGCGATGCTCTATGTCATCAGCAATCTCATCGCCACCCTCTTCATTACGGAAATAGTTCTTCATGCTCTGGAGATAGTTCTCGAGCAACTGGTATGCGTCCTCATCAATGGCATATATTGTGCCACATATATTTATTGAAATATTCTTTTTCATTTTCGTAAGGGTTTTAGTATTTGCTATGTAATATATTAACTGTTTTTGTAAGCTCATTCCAGCTCGTGTCAAGTTGCTGAAGGGCCTCCTCGCCCTCGTCAGTCAAGGCATAATATTTACGAGGTGGTCCTTGAGTACTCTCCTGCCATTCGTATTTCAGCAATCCGTCCTTTTTCAGACGGTTAAGCAATGGGTATAGAGTACCTTCCACCACAATCATCTCAGCCGACTTCAGTTGCGAGATTATATCATTGGCATACAAAGGCCTATGCCTCAACAGAAGGAGTATGCAATACTCAAGCATACCTTTCCTCATCTGCGATTTGGTATTATCAACGTTTACCATAATTATTGGGTTTTGATTTTCTGAGTGCAATGTGCAAAGCATCTTCGCACGTAGGAAATAGGGCTTGTCGCTCATAGAGCGGTGCCCGTCTCTGATTTCCAAGTGCAAAGATATGTATTATTTGGTACTTTGCAATACAAGGTACTAAATAATTAAGATTTGTTTAATATTACTTTGTTGAAATTTATATTTATTCACAAATGATGGCTGTATAAGTGTTTTTCGGCTTATTCTTTGTGTTAACCATAGTTCATCCTTCGTTCTTCCTTCGCTCATCCTCCGTACCAAACTCGATGAACCTTCGCTATTTCCTTAGAAAAAAGGGAGTTTCATCGAGTTTGGTACGGAGGAAGAGTGGAAGGTCAACGGACATACATTGGAGGTAGATATGCATTACAATTCTTCCGCTTAGGCTCAGTATGCAGAGCAAATCGCCGAACTAACCTAAATACCTTTTTTAACTCTATTCAAGATTTATGGCGAAATCCTTTGCACTATTGGAAATTTTATTTACCTTTGCAACTAATACTGAAGTTTCGCAAGCTCTACTTCATGGGTTAGGAGGTTAGAAGGTTAGAGGTCAGCATCGCTAATTGCATTCCGTCCTAAAAAACTGCTGCTTGAGGAAACTGTATATCTTGAAGATGAAATAAATGAATTTTAAACGACTTGTAAATAGACTGATATACGCAAAAGCGATAGCTATAGCATTTATGATATTCTTTTCTGCTATTACCGTTAGCGGACAGGAGTATGGATATCATGAAGTGCTATGGGTGGGAACGTCTATTCCTGCATATTGCCCTTATCCAGAAAAGGCTTGCGAAGCCATGGGATGGGATTGCTACAATATGGCATTAGGATCAAGCGGGATAGTCGTGAACGAAGGTTTCTTGGATAATGGAAGAGACGGCAAGGATTTGGCAGAAACGATACAGGAGAAAGAAACAAGATACCGCCCTTATGTGGATATGGGCAAAATGTCGAAGACACATTTTAATAATCTGAAGAATTACAGTTACGAGACATGCATTATCCCTTATCTGGACGGATCAAAAGCATCTTGTGATATAATCGTTTTTGATCATGGATTTAATGATAGGGATGTCATTCACAATATCGACCAATATGCAATAGATGATTATACGTTTGATACTTTAACGATTGCAGAATCGTATGACAGATCAACATTTCTGGGGGCTTTTTGTTTTCTGTTGAAGAAAATCTACGAAGTGAACCCAAAGGTCAAGATCGTGATATGCTCCTATCTGGAAAATGTAAGTGAAGATTCGCCAAACGGGTATTATGGGAAAAACATCTGTTCTTTATTAGAGAAATTGGCGGGAAAGTTGAATTTTCCTTACCTGAATATGTGCGACTATAATAATTTCACATACGAATATATGCCGAACACATCTTCATATATCAGTAAGGAATATGGTGAAGGTTTTGAGACTTTCGATTGGGGAGGTGAAAACCCAGAGGGTAATGTAACGGTATTTCAATACTACTGCCCTGACGGAATACATCCTCATACGGATAAATCGAAAAGATCAGAAAAGATATTAACCGAAAACATAACCATGCTTCTGAAAACGAAGGTGGCACCATATTGTACGGAAAAGCATTATCGAAAGCAGCCAACAGTTGTGTTCGACGTTACGGGTAAAAGCCTTATCAAAGAATCACATTCTAATTCAGGAGTTTACATCAAGGAAGGAAAGAAATTTCTGATAAAGCAATAGAATATGAACTTCAAGGAACTTGTAAATAGAATATCAGGCATTTACGATGAAAGAGAGGCCAGTAGCATAGCAAAGATGCTATTGGAGGAGTCTTTCGGACTTTCTTTTGTGGATGTTTGTCTTGGGGCTTTGGATAGGCTTTCGGATGAAGAGAAGGAGAGCCTTGAGGCAAAGATTGAGCAATTGGAAAAGGGTGAGCCTGTGCAGTATGTCATTGGTCATGCGGATTTCTATGGACGAAAGTTTGCCGTAGAGCCGGGTGTGCTTATCCCTCGTCCAGAAACGGAGGAACTTGTTTCTTGGATTAAGGAAGAGAGCAAGGATATTCGTGGAAACAGGAACGGGAAGAAATACCTGCTTGATGTGGGATGCGGGTCTGGTTGCATAAGTGTTTCCTTGGCATTAGAACTGCCTGATGCGGATGTATCGGCATGGGATATTTCTGATACGGCCTTGCGAGTTACGAAGAAGAATGCGAAGGCACTTGGCGCAAGCGTGGATATTTATATGCAGGATGCCCTTAATGCTCCAAGCGGAGATAGGGAACTATGGAATGTGATTGTGAGTAACCCTCCTTATATATGTGTAAAGGAGGCTGAGGATATGGAGAGGAATGTGCTTGAGCATGAACCTCACGAGGCGTTGTTTGTGCCTGATGCTGATCCGCTTCTTTTCTATCGGGCAATAGCAGAATACGGAACTCATGCCCTTTGCAGAGGTGGAAGACTATATTTCGAGATAAACAGAGCATACGGAAAAGAGACCGTGAAGATGCTTGAAATGCTTGGCTATCACGATATTGAATTACGTAAGGATGCCTTTGGGAATGACAGAATGATAAGGGCGATTTCTAATTAACAATTAACGAATTAATAATTAACATGCCTTTCGCCTAAGGCCACAATTATCACATGCTTTAGCTTGTTGAGTCTTTAGCGAGATATTATCAATTTGATTGCGCATTGTCCTTGACCTTAGAAAGGAGAAAGTAAAAAAATACTAAAAAATTGCAGTAAAGAGTGGTTTATCCAAATAAATTCACTAATTTTGCACCCCGAAAACGGGGTGCTGACTTAGGTTGGCTGAGATTATACCCATAGAACTTGATGCAGGTAATGCTGTCGCAAGGAACGAGTTAACCCAAATATACCCCTGTTTCACGTACAAGGAAGTCATCGTACTTGAAATAGGGACATTTTTTGTATATACCATTCCCGAAACTACATATCTGTGTCTCTGTTTAAGACTAAGGTCTAAGGATAAAGGACTAAGGCTTTTGACTTTTGACTATAATGTAAAGAATACAGATATGAATATAAGCGTAAACAACAAGCCGGTAGCAACAGAGGCTACTACCCTTCTCGCTCTCTCAGAGGAACTACATCTTCCAGAGAAAGGCGTTGCCGTTGCCATTAGCAATCAGATGATTCCACGCTCAGAGTGGGCTTCAACCACAATAAGCGAAGGAACAAGTATTATCATTATCAAGGCAGCTTGCGGAGGATGATACAATTTATAAGTCATTATAACGACCGCTATTCCTACCTTGACTCTATCCGTTTGGCATTAGAGGGCGGTTGCCGTTGGATTCAGCTCAGGATGAAGGATGCAACGGATGAGGAAATTCTTCCTGTTGCTCTTGAGGCTCAGAAAATGTGCCGAGAGTCAGGAGCTACATTCATCATCGACGACCATGTGGACCTCGTTAAGCAGATAAAGGCAGACGGAGTTCATCTTGGCAAGAAGGATATGCCGATAGCAGAGGCTCGCAGGATTCTTGGTGATGACTTCATCATAGGAGGAACAGCCAATACTTTTGAGGATGTCCGTGCTCATTATGAGGCTGGAGCAAACTATATAGGTTGTGGCCCATTCCGTTTCACAACGACAAAGAAGGGATTGTCACCTATTCTCGGTCTTGAGGGATATATCAGCATTTGCAGTCAGATGAAGGCTGAGGGCATTGAACTTCCTATTGTTGCCATAGGCGGAATAACCTTGGATGACATTCCTCAGATAATGCAGACTGGCGTGACTGGCATAGCCTTGAGCGGAGCAGTATTGAATGCTGATGATCCAGTAGAGGAGATGAAGCGTTTCGTAAGTAAAGTGTAAAGTAGAAAGAGTAAAGAATAAAGAAATATAATGGAAAAACTTATTATTGCAGGTCGTGAGTTTAATTCACGCCTCTTCCTTGGAACAGGAAAATTCAACAACAATGAACTTATGGCAAAGGCTATCGATGCATCAGAGTCAGAGATGGTTACAGTTGCCATGAAGCGTATCGAACTTGAGGATAAGCAGGATGATCTCCTGACTCATATCACTCAGAATCCTCGCATTCAGCTACTTCCTAACACATCAGGTGTGCGTAATGCAGAGGAGGCTGTATTTGCCGCACAGATGGCTCGTGAGGCTTTCGGAACAAACTGGCTGAAACTGGAGATTCACCCAGACCCACGTTATCTGCTTCCAGACTCAATCGAAACATTGAAGGCTACAGAGCAGCTTGTAAAGCTCGGTTTCGTGGTGCTTCCTTATTGTCAGGCAGACCCTACCCTTTGCAAGCATCTTGAAGAGGCTGGAGCAGCAACCGTAATGCCTCTCGCAGCTCCTATCGGTACAAACAAGGGACTTCGCATGAAGGATTTCCTTCAGATCATTATCGAGCAGGCAAACGTTCCTGTCGTTGTTGATGCGGGTATCGGAGCTCCAAGTCATGCCGCAGAGGCTATGGAGATGGGCGCAGACTGTTGTCTGGTTAATACTGCCATTGCCGTTGCCGGTGATCCTGTCCAGATGGCTATTGCCTTCAAGGAGGCTGTTATTGCAGGTCGTCGTGCATACGAGGCAGGTCTTGGCTCTGTAAGCGAGTGCGCAGAAGCATCAAGTCCACTCACAGCATTCCTTAATTAATTGCAGAAAACAAAATACAAGAAACAAGCATATAATGCCACAAGATAACAAAGCATACGCAAAGCGTGAGAAAGCCTATATGCAGGGAAAGCTGTTCCCTAACATAAAGGTTGGAATGACTAAGGTCAACCTCACCCCTACCGTTACTAAGGATGAGCGCGGTATTCCTCACACGGAACCAAATGCTCCAGTTTATATCTATGACACAAGCGGTCCGTTCTCAGACCCTAATATCGAGATAGACCTCAAGAAAGGTCTTCCACGTATTCGTGAACAATGGATTATTGACCGTAACGACACAGAACAGCTCTCAGAAGTGACAAGTGAATATGGTAAGCAGCGTCTTGCTGACCACACACTTGATTCTCTGCGTTTTGAGCATATACAGTTGCCACGCAGAGCAAAGGCAGGCAAGTCAATCTCTCAGATGGCATACGCCAAGGCAGGCATCATAACTCCTGAGATGGAGTATGTAGCTATCCGTGAGAATATGAATTGCGAGGAACTCGGTATAAAAACGCATATCACCCCAGAGTTTGTGCGCGATGAGATTGCCCGTGGTCGTGCCGTACTTCCTGCCAACATCAATCACCCGGAGGCTGAGCCGATGATTATCGGTCGAAACTTCCTTGTGAAGATTAACACCAACATCGGCAATTCTGCTACTACATCTTCTATTGAGGAAGAGGTTGACAAGGCAGTATGGTCATGCAAGTGGGGTGGCGATACCCTTATGGATCTATCTACTGGCGATAACATCCACGAGACTCGCGAATGGATTGTGCGCAACTGTCCAGTTCCAGTTGGTACCGTTCCTATCTATCAGGCATTGGAGAAGGTGAACGGAAAAGTAGAGGATTTGACATGGGAAATCTATCGTGACACCCTCATAGAACAATGTGAGCAAGGTGTTGACTACTTCACAATCCATGCAGGTATCCGTCGCCACAACGTACATCTTGCAGATTCACGTCTATGTGGAATCGTCAGTCGTGGTGGAAGTATCATGTCAAAGTGGTGTCTTATCCACGACAAGGAGTCATTCCTCTATGAGCACTTTGATGAGATATGTGATATCGTAGCCCAGTATGATACCGCTCTTTCACTTGGTGATGGTCTGCGTCCTGGTTGTACGGCAGATGCTAATGATGCTGCTCAGTTTGCCGAGCTTGACACAATGGGCGAACTCGTGCTTCGTGCATGGGATAAGAACGTACAGGCATTCATCGAAGGTCCTGGTCATGTTCCTATGCAGAAGATCCGTGAGAATATGGATCGTCAGCTCGACCATTGCCATGAGGCTCCTTTCTATACACTCGGTCCTATCGTTACTGATATCGCACCGGGCTATGACCATATCACTTCCGCTATCGGTGGAGCACAGATAGCATGGATGGGAACAGCTATGCTCTGCTACGTAACACCAAAGGAACATCTCGCATTACCTAATAAGGAAGATGTGCGTGTAGGTGTTGTGACCTATAAGATTGCGGCTCATGCAGCTGACCTTGCTAAGGGACATCCTGGTGCACAGGTTCGTGACAATGCCCTTTCAAAGGCACGTTTCGACTTCCGTTGGCGTGACCAGTTCCACCTCTCACTCGACCCAGAGCGCGCGCTTCAGTATTTTGAGGAGGCAGGTCATACAGACGGAGAGTACTGTACCATGTGCGGTCCAAACTTCTGTGCAGCCAAGCTGACACACGACCTTAGAAAACTCAAGTAACAATGAGTCAGGAAACAAAGGAACTCACATCCGAGCAGAAACGACGCTATAACCGTCATCTCATTCTCGATGGCTTTGGCAAGGAGGGACAGCTTCGTCTCCTCAATGCCAAGGTGCTCGTGGTAGGTGCAGGCGGATTAGGATCACCGATAGTCATGTATCTCGCAGCTGCGGGAGTTGGCACGATAGGCATTGTAGATGGAGATACAGTTTCTATCACAAACCTTCAGCGACAGGTAATCCACGGAACTTCTGACATAGGCCGCCCGAAGGTTGATTCTGCCTTTGAACGTGCCAAAGACATCAATCCTGATGTGAAGATTATCAAGCATGAACTATATCTGACTGAGGATAACGCTCTTGAACTCATACGTCCTTATGACTATGTACTTGAAGGCTCTGACAATTTCTCAACGAAATATCTTGTCAATGATGCGTGTGTGATGCTCGATAAGCCATTCTGTATTGGTGGCATAAACCGCTATTCGGGGCAGATGATGACGCATACCCACGGCACAGCCTGTTATCGTTGTCTATTCCCAGAACCTCCGGAAAAGGAAGATGTTGAGACCTGCTCTATGGTGGGTGTCCTTGGAAGCATAGCCGGAATGCTCGGCACTATTCAGGCTACAGAGGCTGTGAAATACCTCGCAGGCGTAGGAGAGCCGATGACAAATGCCATCCTTACCTTCGATGCCCTTACTATGGAATGGAACAAGATGTCGTTCCCAAAGAATGACTCATGTGCCCTTTGCGGAAAAAATCCAACAATAACCGAACTAAAGGAGTATGCCTTCAAACCATGCTCCAAACGTAAGTAAAATAAGTAATTAACACTATGTTTAGTGATGAATTAAAAAAAATATCATGGGATGAGACCACTCGCAAGATTGCCTCAAAGACAGATCTTGACGTGCGTCGTGCCCTTGCCAAGGAGCATTGTGATGTAGAAGACTTCATGGCACTTATATCACCTGCGGCAGAGCCATATCTTGAACAGATGGCACGTTTGTCGCAGAAATATACCCGTGAGCGTTTTGGAAAGACGATGTCAATGTTCATCCCTCTCTATATCACCAACTCATGCTCAAATTCATGCGTGTATTGCGGTTTCCATCGTGAGAACCCAATGGCACGTACTATCCTCACCATAGACCAGTGTGAGGATGAATATAAGGCCATCAAGAGACTCGGTCCTTTCGAGAATCTTCTCATCGTTACTGGTGAGAATCCAGCAAAGGCGGGCGTTGACTATCTTGCCAAGGCTCTCGATCGTGCCAAGCCATATTTCTCAAATCTGAAGATAGAGGTTATGCCTCTCTCAACCGAGGACTATGCCATGCTTACCCATCATGGTCTCAATGGCGTGATCTGTTTTCAGGAAACTTACAATGAGGCTCATTACAAGAACTATCATCCACGTGGTATGAAGTCAAAGTTTGAATGGCGTCTTAACGGTTTCGACCGTATGGGAATGGCCGGCGTTCATTCTATTGGCATGGGTGCTTTGCTTGGACTTGAAAAGGAATGGAAGACGGACGTAACTATGCTTGCGTATCATCTTCGTTATCTTCAGAAGAAGTATTGGAAGACAAAGTACTCTGTCAACTTCCCTCGTATGCGCCCTGCACAGAATGAGGGTTTCCAGCCAAACTGCTTCGTGAACGACCGTGAACTTGCACAGGTCACATTCGCTATGCGTATTTTCGACCATGATGTGGATATAAGCTATTCTACACGTGAGCCTGAGTTTATACGTAATAATATGTGTACCCTCGGCGTTACTACGATGTCGGCTGCAAGTCGTGTGAATCCGGGTGGTTACTACAGCTATCCGCAAGCTCTTGAGCAGTTCACCGTGAGCGATGACCGCACGGTTGAGGAAATCGCCACCGCGCTGAAGGCTCGTGGCATAGAACCTGTATGGAAAGATTGGGACGGCTCATTCGACCATGTTAATCTGATGATTAATCAGAAGGCTGTGTAATGATAATTGTAATCACACTTCCATATTTCATAGAGCGGGAGGCTGAACGAATCGTTCAGCGTCTCGCTCATGTGGATTTAATACATATCCGAAAGCCGGAAAGTACTTCTGATGAAATGGAGCGGCTAATTCGTGAGATTCCTGCGGAATATTATTCACGACTTGTACTTCACGATCATCATCATCTTGCTGTGAAATATGGTTTGTATGGTGTACATCTCAACTCTCGCAATCCTCTTCCTCCCAAAGACTGGAAAGGAAGCATCAGTCGGAGTTGCCACTCCCTTGAGGAAATAAAAGAATGGAAAACGAAATGTAACTACCTCTCGCTTTCCCCAATATATGACTCGATATCCAAGCAAGGGTATTTGTCGGCATTCAGTAGGGAGCAGATAGAAAAGGCGGTGGCTGAGGGTATCATAGATAATAAGGTACTGGCATTAGGTGGCGTTACGTTTGATAAAGTTGAAGAAGTGGAACGCCTCGGATTTGGAGGGGCGATGATATTAGGGGATGCATGGAAGTTTTAGAAAAGGTTAGAAGGTTAGAGGTTATGAGGTCTTAACAATTGAAAAATGATAATTGAGAATAGAAAATTAATTTCTTAATATCTTAATTTCAAAGAGTTCCGACCAGAAAACCTTAAAACCAGAGAACCTTAAAACCTTTAGAAAAATGGAAATAGTTTTGACAATAGCTGGCAGCGATCCAAGTGGAGGTGCAGGAATACAACAGGACCTCCGTACCATAGAATCATTGGGATGCTATGGCGCATCGGTAATTACCGCACTCACCACGCAGAATACGCTTGGGGTGCAGTCTGTTATGCCTGTACCTGCAGATGTGGTGCGTAGCCAACTTGAAGCCGTTCTTTCTGACCTTGATGTAAAAGCGATAAAGATTGGGCAGATACCATCTGCCGAGGTTGCCCATGTTATAGCAGAAACACTACGCCAACACTTGCTTCAGCTTGTTGAGCCTTGCGAAAAATTTTCAATTATCAATTATCAATTATCAATTGTCCTCGACCCTGTGATGATTTCCACAAGTGGCCGTCGCTTGATGTCGGAGGATGCCATAGACGTAGTTGTTTCCGAACTTTTCCCTCTCTGCACGCTTATAACTCCTAATATTCCGGAGATGGAAACATTGTCTGCATTACCAGGATTTGATTCCCGCAAATATAACCTATTAATAAAAGGTGGGCATGCGGAAGGTTCGGAAATGGCAGACAGACTTTGCCTTCCCAATGGCACGGAGCGTGTCTATGTTACGGAGAAGATAGAAAGCACCAACCTTCACGGAACTGGCTGTGCCCTTTCAAGTGCCATAGCCTCATCCCTTGCTCTTGGATTTTCTTTGGAAGAAGCAGTAGCAAAAGGGAAGGACTATGTAACGAAAGCTATTCGTGGAGGAAGAGATTTAGGCGTAGGGCATGGGAATGGGCCGGTCTTCTATAAGAGAATAGATAATAACGAATAGTGAATAATATCTAATACTGGTAGCCACCAGAACGAGGGGACTCATAAGGGCGTTAGCCAGTATTAAGTATTATTATCTATTCATTATTCACTATTCACTCTAAATGAAACACTTCCTTCAATGGGATAGTAACGGGAGAGTTGTCCTCAGGATTCACCTCCATGATGTCAGCCATCATATCCCACCATTTCTGCGTGATAGGGTCAATGCCGTTGCTCGTGTCCTGCGAGTTTCCCTCACCCGAACATTCCTGATAGCCGAACAGTATATTCGTATCCCTATCCCAGTAAATAGAATAATTACCTACCCCACTATCCTTTATCATCTTTACCAGTTCCGGCCATATAGCGGCATGGCGTTTTTCATATTCTGCCTCAAAACCTGGTTTCAAGAACATTTTAAATGCAAATCTAGACATATTTTTCATTTATTGTTTAGAGTTTTTTCGCTTAAGATTATCAAGCTAAAGCGAGTCTTAATATCTTAATTTTTTAATATCTTAATCTCTTGATTTCTGCGTTTTCTTGTTGCAAAAATAATTATTTATTTTAAAAAATGCCATTAAAACGCCTCAGAAAGCACTTTTTTATAAAAAAATGTCAAAAAAATCACCAAAAATTGTGTATTATTTGATTTTTTACGTATCTTTGCAATCGATAAGTAATACAGTAAGTAGTAATACACTGAATCTATTAACATTAAACTTATAATAACAATGAAACAATTAGTAGAAAAGATCGCAGCAGCTTATGCAGAGTTTGCTAAGGACGCAGCTGCTCAGGCAGAGAATGGTAATAAGGCAGCAGGTGCTCGTGCACGTAAGGCTTCACTTGCTATTGAGAAGGCAATGAAAGAGTTCCGTAAGGCTTCTATCGAGGCTGCTAAGTAAGCTTTGTTTCTTAGTAATCAGAAAATGCACCACCTCACTTATCGGGTGGTGCATTTTTTATGTTTTAGTTCTTCACTCTTCACTTTTCCCTCTCATGGAGGGAAAATGTAAAAAAATTTAACTTTTTCTCTGGTTTTATATGTTTTCTTGGGAAAAAATAGTAAATTTGCAGCAAAATCTAAGTCGAAAGTAAAATAAGGTTAGAGGTTAGAAGGTTAGAGGTTAGGGGGTAGCATCGTCAATGAGCATCCCGACCTATAAACCAGAAAACCTATAAACCAGAAAAACCTTCAATAAAATGATTAGAAAAACAATCTTAATGACATTGCTGTCGCTAGCAACCTTATTGCCTGCCAATGCACAGTTCGCGCAAGCCCCAGCTTTTCCCGGAGCAGAGGGATATGGCCGCTACACAACAGGCGGACGTGGTGGCAAGGTTTACCATGTAACGACACTGGAAGACAATATCGAGCAGCCGTCGGAAGGTATGCTTAGATACTATATCCAAAAAAAGAAAGGACCAAGAATTATTGTGTTCGACGTTGCAGGAACCATAGAACTTAAGGGTGTACTGAAAATCAATAAGGGTAGTATCAGCATTTTGGGACAGACAGCCCCAGGAAAGGGAATCTGTTTGAAGAACTATACTCTCGCTATTGGTAGTGCTGATAACGTAATCATCCGTTTCCTCCGTTGTCGCGTGGGTGATATTGACGATGCTGATGCAATGTCAGCTTCTCACCACGACCTTGACAAGTATGGTCTTGACGGCACTCACCGCCGTATCATCATCGACCATTGCTCTATGTCGTGGAGTACTGACGAGGTGGGGTCTTTCTATGGAAACAGGGACTTCACACTTCAATGGTGTATCCTTTCCGAAAGCCTTCGTGCGAGTGCCAACAAGAGTGCTATTCACGGATATGGAGGTATCTGGGGAGGTGAACGTGCTTCATTCCACCATAACCTTCTTGCCGACAATGATTCTCGTATGCCACGTTTCGACCACGGCTATGTGTCAACGCTTGCAGGACCTTTGGACTGCGTGAATAACGTAATCTATAACTGGGGAGGTAATTCAGCATACGGTGGAGAGCAGTTGCCAGGCAAGGAACCTAAGAAAATCAACCTCTGCCACAACTACTATAAGCCGGGGCCTGCTACTCAAGAGAAGGTTACGACACGCATCTTCAACCCTACGACATTCTGCAAGAACTGTTGCAATGAGAATGGTGCGCTTTGTGTTCCTGCTCAGGTCTATATCAACGGTAACTTTATGGAGGGTTCTGAGGAAGTCACCAAGGACAATACAAACGTAAAGGCTATCAAGATGGACAAGAAGGGCGACCTTACATACGATGAGTGGAAGGCGAAGTGTCTTGCCCCAGAGCCTTTCAAGTCCGACGAGCCACGTTGGAACTACCCGATCATCAGTCTTGACAAAGACCCACAGCGACTATTCAATAAAGTGCTCGACCATGCAGGCTGTTCTTTAGACCGTGATGTCATCGACAAGCGCGTCACAGAGTCTGCCCGTAAGGGAACATCAAAGCTCGAAGGCAGTAACGGTTCTGAAGGTGGTCTTATCGACTCTGCTGATGATGCTGGCGGTTGGCCTACGCTTAAAGGCAAGCCACAGACTGATAGCGATGGTGACGGAATGCCAGACAAATGGGAGAAGGCTCACGGTCTTAATCCTAATGTTGATGATAGTGGCAGTTTCAAGCTCGACCCACGTCAGTATTACACCAACCTTGAGGTTTATGCCAACAGTCTTGTAGAAGACATCATGAAGGCTTGTCGTGCTAATTGCGAAGAGACTTTCGAGGAGTATTATCCTGACCTCACAGAGGCAAAGAAGAATGCAAAGAAATAATTGACATAAAAGATGCCGAGGACGAGAGAATGCCCTCGGCATTTTCAATATTGATTATCAACCACTAATTATAACCCGATGCGATATACCCAACTGATATTTCTCTTGATAGCATTATTGCCCATTTCTGCGTGGGCACAGACTATTGGTGAGGATGAGGCACGTCAGAGGGCATCGCGTTTCTTCAGGCAAAAAAATACCGAGATTATTGACTCTCAACCGCAACTGGCATATACGGCAAAAGCAGAAGACAAGACGTGCTTTTATATCTATAATAACGGGAATAAGGGCTTTGTGATAATAGGTGGCGATAAGGTAGCGCACGAGGTTCTTGGCTATTCATTTAGCGGAGCTTTCTGTTATGACTCTGTGCCAAATAACATAAGATGGTGGTTCGAGCAATATGCACAACAGATTAGTTCTGCGACAAATGAAGTGAAAGGGCGAAGTCAAACTGCCAATATCAAGGGCAGACACGACATTTCGAATATGATCAAAACGAGTTGGAATCAGAATTCGCCTTTTAATGACAAACTACCCCGACTTTCGTGGCTCGCACCTCCTTACGACAGACTTGCTACTGGTTGTGTGGCTACTGCCGGAGCACAGGTTATGAGATATTGGAAACATCCGCAACGAGGTGTTGGCAACAACAGCTATAAACTTTTCTATAGCTATCGTTCCACAATCGGGAAGCCTAATCTATGGATGGCCGACAGGAAAGATCATGGTGGAGCTAAGAGCCTGAAATTCTCGGCTGATTTTTCCAGAAACACATACCGATGGGATGATATGGCAGACACATACGCTTCCTCTTCTACAGAGAAACAGAAATCTGCCGTTGCAACATTACTCTCTGATATTGGCATAGCGTGTGATATGCTATATGGACAGGCGAAATACGACGGCTCTGCCACTCCCGAGAGTGCTCTTGGCAAGGCTTTGGTAAGTCATTTCGGATATAGCCACAATATCAACATAAGAGCGCGAAGGAACTATGACGAAAGGGCATGGGAGGATCTTGTTTATTCGGAATTATCCTCTGGCCGACCTGTTATCTATGGCGGTTATGAGAAAGGAATGGGCGGACATGAGTTTGTGATAGGCGGATATGAGGCTTCTACCAACCTGTTTTTCGTAAACTGGGGATGGGGAGGCAACTATGACGGCTATTTCACGCTAACTCCAACCATTGTGCCAGCTCGTATGTCGGCTGACATCGAGCAGTCTTTCCTTCAGAATGTAATGCCGGAGAACGGAGAAATACAGAAATGCTATCTTTCCACTAACGGTTTCGGACTATCTGCCAACAAGGTAATGGTTGGTACGAAAGTCAATATTACCGAACTACCAGGGGTGGCTAACAGCGGATATATCATTAATAACACATGCAAGGAGATCGTTACAGACCTTGGCATAAGACTTGCAGATAAGAATAATGGCAAGAAGACGGACATTATATGCGACAAAGCCTCAACGCTCCAGTCGGGCTATATGACCGACCTTTCATTTACCCCAACAGAGACGGGGACATTCTCCGTAATCCCGATATTTAGAAGTAATGGTGAATGGGTAGAGGCTCCAACTATCGCATATCTTGGCTATCCTACTCTAACGGTATCCTCAGAAGGATTTTCCGACATTCTTGTATTAGGAGAGCCTGGCATTATCGAGGGTAAGGGAGTAACTGATCCTAATATGCGTTACTCCGTGAGATTGCGCAACTATGGTGAGGCTTGCACGAAAAAAGTTGTTGTCTTTATTGGTGAGGCAAAGAAAGAAGGCAATATATCCTCAATAGCCTATCTGAGTAGAGAGGTGGAGTTTGAAGCAGGAGAGACGAAAGGCCTTGTCTTTGACCGCACGCATCTTACTAATGCCGAGAAACTCAAAGAAGGCAAGAAATATATAATGTGGGTAAAGGTTTATTGAATACCTATCCCCCATGCCCCTATTCGCAGAATTGTTAAGGATAGAAACAATTGCTATGTTTTTAAGAAGCACTTTATGAATTTTCTTTGGAAAGACATTTAACAGGAATAAAATCAAGAATAAATCCGTTGTAGGTCCGTAGTAAATCCGTTGTAAGTCCCTTCTTCCTCCGAACCAAACTCGATGAACCTTCGCTATTTCCTTGGAAAAATGGGAGTTTCATCGAGTTTGGTACGGAGGAAGAGCGAAACTAGAACGAAGTCATTTTAGGGACAGTATATCCGCATTTCGTGATTGTATGTGAATGGGAACAGGATAAAAGATACTTATGATAGGATGTTAATGGTTAAATAAGGTTAAAAGACGAAAAATATTGTAGATTGTCATTTTCTTGTTATATCTTTGCAATCGTTATTCTAAAAACTTAAACGAAAAACAATATTTGATATGAAATTCTGGTATAAATTTCTCTTTTTGTCTGTATTCGTCCTTGCATTCGTGGGATGTAGCGATGATCGGGAGTTCATAAATCTCTATCATCCTAAGGATGTGCAGAAGAATGATAAGGCCGAAGATGGTAAGGTTACGCAACTTCAGAAGCACACGGTAGGAAAGGGTGTTCCTATCATTATTATGTGTGATAGATTTTCGGATAAGGATATTACAAATGGTAACTATCGCGAGGCTACCACTTGGGCTATGGAAGGGCTTTTCTCTGTGCATCCGATGAAGTCGCTGAGAGATTACTTTGACGTGTATGAGGTAACTGCGGTTTGCAATCCCAACCAATCCACGACTACGGATGAGGATAGCATTATAATTACTCCTATCGCTATCGATGTTTGGAGGTATGAAAATATAGTAATGGAAATTATTGGCGAAGAGCGTTTGGAGGATGTGACAACCATAGTTCTAAGTAACAAAGAATTTCAAAGTAGTAGTACCTTAGGCTTTTCTCCTGACTATTATGCTGATATCCCTACAGGTGATGCTACAGCATACATTTCGTTTCCATTTGGCGAAGGACCGATGAAAGACTACTTTGACAAATTCTACGTAGATTACCACCGTCATCATACCTTATTGCATGAAGCAATAGGTCATTGCTTCGCTAAGCTTGCTGATGAATACGCTGCAGATTATGAATGGATTGATCCCGATTATGAGAAGGAGCACTTAATGGAATGCCAGAAGCATTGTGTCTTCAGAAATGTATCTCTAGATAGTGATGTTACGAAGACATACTGGGCAGATTTTGCAGCAGATAGCCGATATGATTTTGAGAAACTTGGCTGCTACGAGGGGGGATACTACCAAAAAAAAGGCGTATATCGTCCTACGGAGAACAGCATCATGAGATGTACTACCAACTATTTCAATGTAATTAGCCGTGTGATGATATACAAGCGTTGCATGAATATTGCCTTTGGTGACAGTTGGAAGTTTAACTATGAGGATTTTGTGAAATTTGACCTTGAGAAGGCGAAGGCTGCATATCAGGAAGACAAAGAACGATATCCTTACGGTTATTCAAAATCTCAGCGTCTCGGCGCTCCACCACGATTTGTAAAGATGAAAGCTATACGATAATTAGAAAACTTAAAACATAAAATATTAATTGATATGAAATTCTGGTACAAATTTCTGTTTTTATCTGTATTTGTCCTTGCATTTACTGGATGCGAGAAAGATGATGAAGAAAATGAAGATGTGACTAACCCTGATGTCCCATATTATTCTCAGGACATGAAGACTGATGATGGCAAGGTTACGCAACTTTTGAAGCATAAGGTTGGTAAAGGTGTTCCTATCGTCATTTTGGGTGAAGGCTACGTTGACAAGGACATCAAGGGAGGTGTATTTCGTGAGGCAACCAGCAAGGCTGTCGATGCGTTATTCTCCGTTTATCCAATGTCTGCCTTGAAAGATTATTTCGATGTGTATGAGGTAACTGCAGTGTCATACAATGACTATGTGACTGTTTGGTATAATCTGGCGGAGACAGGCATTTATACTAGTAATACTGCTTTTGGTGTCGATGTTGCCAAAGAGCAGCAACCTGGTGTTTGGGGGTCTTATCTTTATAGGGGCGATGAGAAAAAGGTGTTGGAATATGCAAAGAAAGCCATAGCAGGAAATCGTATTAATGATGCGACCATTATTGTGCTCGTCAACGATGTATTTACGGGGGCACTTTCCTATTCTTTGGATGGTTATGATGCTTCTCCACGTGACATCCCTACAGGTGGTGCCATAGCATACGTGACAACCATGAATATAACGCATACTTGTACTTTCCCCGATGATACGGATTTTTCTGAAACATTTAAAGCAACACTCGCATGTGAATTCGGACATTCTTTTGCCAAGCTTTCCTATGAGAACTACGGAGAAGGCAATGAGAGGATTCCAAGCTATGAGATTTCCCTTCTACGGGATAGCCAGTCGTATGGGTTTTATAGTAATGTATCGTTAAGTAGCGATGTGACAAAATCGCCTTGGGCAGATTTTGCTGCTGACAGCCGATACGATTTTGAGGAGCTTGGCTGCTATGAGGGATCAGGTTACTATTCTAAGGGCGTGTATCGTCCAACATATGAGAGTGCAATGTG
>JAEEGH010005638.1_pt1 | contig 31286 bp, 22 predicted proteins | sample 9134181 | NCBI WGS metagenome assembly JAEEGH01 (sample SAMN16246544, study PRJNA631951) | gut metagenome | biome: gut microbiome; feature: rumen; material: DP-attached | host: Bos | place: Iran: Karaj | collected 2018-10
TCATCTCTGGCAAGTTCTCCAGCACGATGATGGTGGACTGGGAAGCTGGCGACAAGGACCTCCTCAAGTGGCGTGGCGAAACCGGCGAACTCGAATTCGAAAAGGTTGCCGCAACTGACAAGCAGATCACCGAACAGGAATACTTCGACCGTGGCGTTCTCATGACCGCTATGATCAAGGCCGGTGTGGAACTCGCATTCGAAACCATGTGCTCTGTGGGCATCAAGCCGATGAGCGCTTACTACGAATCTCTCCACGAAACTCCGCTCATTGCAAACCTCATCGCTCGTAAGAAGCTGTTCGAAATGAACCGCGTCATCAGCGATACTGCAGAATACGGCTGCTACCTGTTTGCTAACAAGTGCGTTCCTCTTCTCGCTGACTTCATGAAGAACGAAGTCAAGAAGGGCGACATTGGCGATATCTTCAACGAAGGCAATACCAACGCTGTCGATAACGAAGAACTCATCAAGGTGAACAAGAACATCCGTCAGCATCCGGTCGAGGAAATCGGCGCTTGGCTTAGAGATAGAATGAGTGGTATGACGAAGGTTGTGTAATCTTCGCGTAACGACTTAGTTCGCTTTTAAAATCTCGTCAGGTGACCCCTGGCGGGATTTTTTTGTACGGAATGAAATTGAATGTGGCGGGTTACTTCCCGCCGACGGGGAACATCGCGAACTCCAGCTGGAACACTTTGTCGCTGTTCTGGTCTTCTTCGGCGATGAGCGCGATTTCTTTGCGGAAGGCATTGATGCGTTCCACGATGCGGTCGTAGCCTTCTTGGCTGATGCCGAGGGTGAGTCCCGAGATGTGGCGGCTGCCCGGCATGTCGCGGTCGATGGAGTCGGCGGCGAGATTTAGGCAATGCTGGTGGAATCCGCGGAGTGCGAGTTTCGATGTGCGGTCGCCTGTGGTGATGGCGCTTTCGGTCAGCACGTATTTCCCGTTTTCGTCCTTCTTGATGAGCTCGCATTCTTCGAGCAACTTGACGGATTTTTTCGCCTCGTCTGCGGTGATGTGCGGATGGACCATCTTCGCTAGCGCCTCGTAATCCCCGTTAAATCCGAACATCCCGATTAGACTGCGGATGGTGAGGTGCCGCCAGTGCGAATACACCATGTATTGCGTGTGCCCGAGGACGTGCTGCTTTTCGGTGAAGCGCGCGACCTTGAGCGCGGCCTGCATTTCTTCGAACGCGGCGTTCCGTTCGTCGGTCGTTTCTGCCTGATTGAACTTCACGAGCCCAATGAAAAATTCCGTCTCGTGTTTGCCGAGCCTGAGTCCCGACGCAACTTTGGGAATGCTCTGATTTGACAGATTCTTGTCGCCGTTCATGACGCGACTGATAAAATCTTTTGCCTTGAAACCGATTTTGTCCGAAAACACGCGAAGCGAAAAGGCGGGGTTCGCCTCTTTCTTCCCGTTGTAATAGTCTCTCAAAAATTCCCGGTAGTCCAGGTATTCGAAGACTTTTCGTGTCGGTTTCTTATCGGCCATGCTTTAAATGTAAGAAAATAATTCATTTTGGGGTATTCCCGCGCCACGTTCCCGTTGTCCAGAAACAACGATAAATGGGAGTGTTGTTTCAAAGAGTTTTGAAATCGCGGTCTTCTGATTTAGATTATATAAAGGGGGAATAATCCCCCTGATTGCAGCCCGCGATGCGGTCTTCCATCACCCCCAATGCGGGCTTCAAACGCCAGCCCGCAACGCCTGGCTTAATTGCCTCAAGGAAATGGGACGAACCAAAAGTTGGGCCAATGCAACCAAAAGTGAGGAACAATGGGTATGAAAGGTTTTGGTCAAATAGTGCTTGCGGGCGTTGTCTCGTTTTTCGAAATTTGTGCAGTACACGCGGCAGAGGCTTCTGCGAAAATTCCGACGACGGAAGTAGTAAATCTTCCGTCCGATGCCGCTTATGGTGGTGGCGATAAGATTGGTTCGCAGTTGGTTGCTGCGACATATAATGCGGGCGAAGGACCGGGCGTCTGGATTGTGGCCGATGGTGGTTACAGACTTTATCATAACGGAGCGCTTCTAGCCGAAGATAACCAGGCGGGACGCGTGCGGTTCGTTCCGATGACGTTCTTGCCGGGCGAAAATGCGATTTCTGTTGTGGGCGTGAACGGCAAAGGCGCCCCTGGCGTTATGGTGCAGATTGACGATCTCGACAAGTCTTACTATTCCGGCGCTGGCTGGAAATCGAAGCCGGTCGTCGGTAATAATTCCTGGAAAAATAAAGGCCGCGACCTCTCGCAGTGGGGTGGCGCTACGACGCTTTCTTATGCGAACAACAAACTTCCGAGCGGAGGCTCCCTGAACGGCTTTGCCGCGAATACGCAGGCCAAGTGGATTTGGACGAGGGCTGAAACGGATCCGACGGCGGTGCTACTTTATACGTTCTATGTGAAAGCGGAAGGCTTCGGTGCTTCTGCAACTGGCGGCGATGATGGCAAGATTGTTGTCGCCAGTGATTCCGCGAGCATCCGAAAGTATTTACAAAGTACCGATGCATTGACGATTCTCGTGCCCGAAGGCACTTACGATTTCAGGCAGTTCCGCAATGCTGTTACCGAGGCAAAGAAAAAGAGCCGCACTTGGTGCAAGACGACTTGCACGGAGAAAAATCGCGTGACAGGCAAGACGAATACGTTCTACCGCATCACTTTCAAGGCGAATAGCTGCAGCGATTTGACGGAAGCGGGGGTGCAGATTGTGCAGGAAAGCGAAAACCTGCAACAGTGGGAAAATTGGATTACTACGAAGTCCAACAAGAGCTTGATTGGCATGGGCCGTGGTGCGAATCTGCGCGGTGCCGCTATCGCGGTGCGTACAAACGAAGGCTCGGGCAACCATATTTACCGCAATCTTGCCATTTATGATGTAAATCCGCATTTGATTGAAGGCGGCGATGGCCTTGAAACCGTCGGAACGGCGGCAAGCCATATCAAGAAATTCTGGGCGGATCATATTAGCTACAAGTGGATTAGCGACGGCATGGATATGGAATTTGTCGATGAAGCGACCATCAGCTACTTGGATTTTGACGGTGCGAATGAACACAACTGCTGGGGAACGGACCCGTACATGGCACTTGTGGAAGACGCCCACTTGACTTATGCGAATAACTACTGGCACAATACTTACGGTCGCGTGCCGAAAGTGACCGGCGAAAACAACGGCTCGCAGGTTCACTTGTACAATCAGTACGTGGATTACAACCGCTTCTTTGTCGCAGGAGCCGACGGTCACAGTGCAAATGCCAAAGCTTACGTGCGTTACGAGAACAGCTATATTGATAATGGTCAGGGGTATTTGGCCGAATGGGGCGATAACGGCTACGTGTATTTTAGCGGTGTAACTTTTGGCAATGGAACTAAGCAACAGCATCGTTACAAGGGATCGGTGACACAGGGTGTCCCGAATGCGGCGACGTTCAATCCGAACTACAGTTTTGAAAAGCGTACGGTTGCAAATCTCCCCAAGGAAATTCCGAACTTGGCTGGGGTGGGTGGCCGCTACGGCAAGATGCCGGAATACAATCAGAAGTTTGGGCAAAGTAATAAGGCGGCAAGCGTTATCATGACTGCTCCTGTGGCGGGTGCGAAGCTCGATGCCTCCGCGACAATAACATTGAAAGCCGACGCAAAAGACGATGACGGAACGGTCAAGAACGTCGCGTTCTATGTGGGCAATACGTTGGTGGGCACAGCAAATGCTGCTCCGTACCAGGTGAGTGTCGAAGGCGTGGAGCCGGGAACGTATTCTGCTGTTGCTGTGGTGACGGACAATTCTGGACTCTCGTGGATGTCGGGATACGTGACGTTTGAGGTCGAGGGTTTGGCGGAATCTAGCAGTTCTGCAGTTGTGGAATCTAGCAGTTCTGCGGTCACAGAGTCTAGCTCTAGCGTAGTTGCAGAATCGAGCAGCTCAAACGGGCTGGTGGGTATCACCACTTTCAAGTCGCGTGCGACCGAAGCCGAGGCCGGTTTCTACCGCATCTTTGACATTCAGGGACGCCCGCTTTTTGCTGGCAATCGCAAGCCCGCGAAAATGCCTGCCGCCCATGTCATCGTAATCGAATACACTTCTACCGGCAAAACATTGCACCGCTACATCCAATAACGATTCCCTAGCGTATTAAAACACGCCCGCTTTTTGTAATTCTTATATATATTGGTATCGATGAAGTTCTGCAAAAACATAAATGCTGTTCTGGTCGCCGCTTTGGCGGCCTTTATGGCGTTTTTTGTAGGGTGCTCTTCGGACAGTGATGTGGCTGGCAACAGTGCCGAAACGGGTTCTCCGGAACTTGCGGGAATTTTGGTGCTCGACAATGGTAAACCGGCTGCTCGTACGAAGGTTCAGTGCGTGCCGAGTGGCTACAATATTCTTGCAGCAAGCAAAGCCGAACAGGTTCTTCCATCAGCATTCGAAACCGTAACCGACGAAAACGGCAATTACGAATTCGATTCCATCCCGTCGGGCAATTTCTCTCTCGAGGCATTCCACGAAGAATCGGGCAAACGCCTTTTGGTGCAAAACATCGAGGTCTCAGAAGGCGACTCTATTGCTGTCAGTGATACTTTGCGAGAACCGGGAATCGTGAAGTTCGAAGGCGTAAAAATGGATTCGAACGGCGTAACGGGAATCGCAACCGTTTTGGGAACGACGATTCGTAGAGAATTCATTGTTCACGAGCAGGCTTTAGTTGTCGATAGCTTGCCTGCGGGAAAATTTGATTTGCAAGTATTCTTTGGCGAATATTCTGGCGAAAAACCTTGGGCGAATCTAAATGTTGATGTTGTTGCGGGGGATACTGAGACTATTCTTTTGACGCGTCAGATTGGGCCTGAAATTGAAATTCTTCATCATGATTCTGTAACCCTTACCTTTGTGGCTCCGCTTGCACTCCCCGAAGGGAATGATTCTCTGAATTCTGTAATGACTGACATCCCGGTTGCACTTCGCTTGACGGAGAATAACTGCAATTTTGATTCGCTGAAGTCTGTTGATAATGGTCGTTGGGAGGCTGTGCGTATTTCGAAAGGCGGAAGTCGTAGCAATAAACTTCCGATTAACTATGCAAGTTTTGATAGAAAGTTAAAGGAATTGGTAATCTGGGTCCGCGTAGATTCCTTGAATGTCTGTGATTCGCTAGAGATAGTTTATGAAGGTTTGCTGGACCCTCTTTACGCATTAGATGTTTTCCCGACGAACCGCAGTTATTCGCTTGTGTGGCATTTTGATAGTGGAATGGCGGCTGTAAGCGATGGGGCGGAAAAAGGGTATTTTGAAGGCTTGCCGACAGGGGATGCGCCTGCCGACGGTGTTGTGGGCGAGGGGATAAAACTTGATGAAGGCGATGTTGTTGTTGTCGAGAATTCCGCCATCGCAGACAGTTCACGCAAGGTGAACCTGAACTATGACGGCAGTGAATATTTCTGTTTCTCTGTATGGGTGCAGTTGGAATCGCTCGACAAGGAACAGAAAATATTCGAAAAAGAAAAGGAATATGAACTTCGCTTCGACCCCGACAAAGGCTTTGTTGTAAATCTCTGGGTCCCTGATTCCGTGAATTACCTGTATTCTTGGGTTTCGGGAACATCTGGCGTTAAGGCCGGCGAATGGGTCTATGTTGCATTCAGTCGCCATACGACATCTCAAGTCATCTTCTATCTGAACAAAACCAAAATTGAATCTGAACCCGAACGGATTGCTTGGGGCGGTGCCCGCGATTTAAAGGACTTCAAAGTGGGTGGCTTTGCGGGCAAAATCGATGAACTTATGCTCGGCAGCTGCTTCCGCGACGACGATTGGACGCGCCTCACGTACTTGAATCAAAAGCCGACAGATTACTGGCCTGTTTTGCAGGTGCTAAAATAAAGATTTTTTTTGGATTTGAGTGTAGTCTATAGACAACTTTTCGTGAAAAAGTTATGGCTTTTTCGATTCAATGAATATATTTTTACGCATGTAAAAAAGGATGTTTGTATGGGTTTGAAGTTTGGCTTTTGCAAGAATATTGCTGTTTCTGCACTCGGCTTGACGCTTTCTGGTTTTGCGGGGGCCGGTGCCGAACTGCTCGCGTTTCCCGAAGCGCTTGGGTTTGGTGCAAATGTTACCGGCGGTCGTAGCGGTACGGTTTACCATGTGACAAATCTGAATGACGATGGTGTTGGCTCTTTCCGGGATGCGGTGAGTCAAGGGAACCGCATTGTCGTTTTTGACGTAGGTGGCATTATCAATATCAAGACGGCGGTTTCTATCAAGAGCAATATCACGATTGCGGGACAGACCGCTCCAGGCGAGGGCATTGCCATTCATGGTGGAAAACTCAGTACCGGCAAGCAGAGCAACATCATCATCCGTTATTTGCGAATCCGTCCGGGAGAAAATACGGCCAGCACAAAAGACGATGGCTTGAATCTCTACGATGCGAAAAATGTTATTGTCGATCATTGTTCTGTGGAACTTGCTCCGTGGAACAATTTCGGCGGAAGTTCCGATAATGCGGATTATCGAGTTACTGGCATCACGGTTCAGAATTCGTTGATAGCAAATCCGATTGGCCAGCAGTTTGGCGCCCACATTGAATCTATTGATGGAACTTGGGCTTGGTATTACAATGCGTTTGTCAATACGCACAACAGAAACCCGCTAGATAAAATCAATGACATTTTTGTGAACAACATTCTCTATAACTTTGAAGCTGGATTTACGACGCATACGAGTGCAAAATTCAACCATGATATTATTAACAATTATTTTGTCTATGGCCCGGAAGGCAAGAATGAATGGTTTCAGGTCGATAAGAACCAGAGCATTTACGCAAGCGGCAACATGATTGACAAAAATCGCGATGGCGTGCTCAATGGCGGCCCGACAAGTATTTACTGGTATCAGGGCGAAGGGACGATTTTGAACAAACCTTGGAATGAACTTACGACAAAAGGCCCTATGCTCAGTGCAGCGACCGCTTGGCGTTACGTGAATTCGCAGAGCGGAGTGCTCCCTTACGATGATATCGATTCGCTTGTCTGGTATCAGGTGGGAACGCTTGGCAAGGCGGGAGCGTTGGTGAAGAGTGTGAGCGCTATGGGACTCAAGACGAATAATGGTTGGGGTGAAGTGATTGCGGGTAAGGCCGCAACGGATTCTGACAAGGATGGCATGCCCGATTATTTTGAAGATGCGATGGGTTACGATTCCGCAAAAGACGATGCGATGGTCAAGGAAAACGATGGCTACGTGCGTATCGAAAAGTACATCAACTGGCTTGGTGCCATGCACGCTAAAGTCGAAGGGAACGGAACTCTCGATTTTGACTTGCGTTCGATCACGCGTGGATTCCAAGAAGTGAAACCTGCGTACAGCGTTTTGGCTGCCGAAAATGGAACAGTCGATTTGCAGAAGGACGGTTACACGGCTCGTTTTACGCCTGACAAGAATTTCAAGGGACTCGCTTCGTTCAAATATACCGTCAAAGGGAACGATAACACCGAATACACGGGGCGTGTCGAAGTTCTTGTGGAAAAGGCTGCGGGTGCTGGCGAACAACCGCGTGATACGGTATCGCGTGATTCTTCTGTTACGGTCGCAGATTCGACGGAGAAGGATTCAATTACGACTCGTCTTACCGAAAATTTCCGCTTGCGTGGAAATTCCAAGTCTATGAAAATTTTTGATATGAATGGAAATCATATGGGAACTTCGACGCAAAATCTACCGCAAGGTCGCTATATAGTTCTCCAAAAAATTCAAGGCCGTACGGTAAATGTGGTGTATATCAAACATTGAAGGTTTGATTCCAATGTTCTTTTGCAAAACCCTTGAAAAAATCGTCTAAAAGAGTATATTTAAGCTCCGTTGATGTGGTATGGAGACTTTATGAAATCCCTCGAAAGGGTGAAGCGTGCTGCGGCTTTATTATCTGTTGCGTTTAGTGTGGTGATGTTTGCAGGAATCCCTGCGTTTGCGATAACCCCCAATAAGTTGCTTACGGGTGGGCTCAAGGCTCATACGGGTTCTACGACGACCGACTATTTGACGGACGGTTATTTGACGAACTGGAAAAGTAGTAGCGAAAAAGAAATTGCGTTGAATGTTGGGGCGGGACCCAAGAAACTTTTAATCACTTGGGAATCTTACGGCGATTGCGCCTGGGCTACCAATTTTACATCGAATTGCGGACATAGTGGTGTCGCGCTTTCGAACTTCAAGATTCTTACGTCGGCGAATTCTACGGATGGCACGGACGGCGACTGGACCGAGGCCGCGAGCATTGCGGATAACCCGGTGATGGCTCGCGGTGTGGAAATCGACTTTGATGGAAAGTCCTGGTTCAAGTTCGTGAGCGATGGCGATGTGGGCAAGCTCCTTGAAATCGAAGCTTTCGACATGACTGAAAATGGAACTGATACTTGGTTCTTCATGGGCACGAGTATCAGCCAGATGGGGCTGAAACAACAAGAGACCGATTCTACGACGGCACAATTGATTCATGCTCGATTCCCGGATTACACGCCGGCGATGCTCCGTGGCGGTATCGGTTGCATTAACAGTACCGAAGTCGTTGCGCATTTGGATGAATATCTGAAGTATGCGGGAAATGTCAAGTATTGGGCGATTGAAATGGGCACGAACGATGCTTGGGGTGGCGGCGACTGGGACCTTGATGCTTACGTCAAGAACATGCAGACGATTATTGATTCTGCAAAAGCGCATAACATAACGCCGATTATTGCGCGCATTATTGCGACGAATCCCGAAAAGTCTGGATGGCAAATCAATCAGGCGTTCCTTGATGCTGTAGATAAACTTGTTGAAGATAACAAATTGCCCAAGGGCCCGGACTTCTATAATTATTTCTTAGAACATCCCGAATTGCTCGGAAGCGATGGCATCCATCCGAATGCTGAGGGCGGCGGACAAGCGATGCATCACTTGTGGGCGGAGGCTCTAGCTCCGCTGTATGCTGTAGGCGATACGGCCAAGAAGGATTCGTCGGGGAATGTTACGACTCGTAATTCCAAGCGTCTCGTGCGCTCGATGCGTCTGCGTGCGGATGCGGTTTCGACGAGATTCTTTGACATGAACGGCGTTTACATGGGGACGAACGCGAATGTTCTCCCGCGTGGCCGCTATATCGTTCGCCAAAAAATGCAAGGCCGTTTTGTAAACAAGGTTTACGTCAAGAAGTGAATCGCTTTTTTCCAGAACTTATCGACAAGAACGGATGCGGCATAGCTCATCGCAAAGAGTATGATTAACGCCGGGATTGCGTATCTCGGGGCGGCGACGATTTTTGCAGTCACGCCGAAGTAGTAGCAGAAAAAGGTGTGGATAAGCCACATGTTCGTGCTTTGCTTTCCGAGGGGTGTCAAGCAATTTTTGAGAAAGTTCAATCTGCCGACGATGTCGATACTTGCAATAGTTATAAGGGGGACGAAGATGATATCGAGTTGGTCTCCGGTGATTTTTTGCCTCAGGACGATGACAAAAAGCCAAATTGATACGTCGATGATTGTGCGCAGTATTTTGTTTTGGGGTATGACGCTGCATAGTTTATCGAACAGGCTGTGCTTTGCTACGATAGCGCCCATCCAAAAGCAGGCGGCGTAAGGGAAGATGTCTGTCAGTAAAATGGTCACGAGAACGACGATGGTTATGTTGACACCGACAGAAAAACGGTCAACGATTTTTCGGATGAGCGGAAACAAGACTAGGGCGATGGCGTAGTTTATCAGGAACCACCATTCTTTATTGTATGTCGATTCGATTCCTGTAACGTTTAAAAGAAATTCCTTTATCGAAAATGTGGAAAATGCGGAATAGACGCCGGCGTCTGCGCAGTACGTGTTTTGGTTGGAAAAGAAAATGAAGCCGATGGGGACGAAAATGACAAAGATTTTCCAATAGGCAAAGTAGAGCTTTTTCAGCCGTTCTGCGAGATTGTACCGCTTGCCGAAGTATTTCTTGTATAGTCCGTAACCGCCCAAAAAGAAAAATATGGAAACGCAAATTTTCCCGAAGACTCCGATATGAACTGTTAACGGAAAGTTCGAAAAATGGAGTATGCTTTCGAGCGGACCGCCTGCGATGCGGTCGGGAAATGCCCAAAGGTGATGCATGAGCATGAACAAAATGGCGATAGCTTTCATCGCGATAGTGTCGTTGACGGACAAAAATCTATCGGGTGTGGCTATGTCATTTCGCATGCTGTTCTTGTATCGTTATTTTACTTGAGCTTTCTTTGTTTTCACGAAGAGGAATGCGCCAAACGCGATAAGGAGAATCGCAGCGAAGATACTCACCTTGATGCATGCGTGGAACGGCTTAGAGCGGTATTCCATGCGGACTTCGGATTTGCCCTTCGGAATTTCGACGGCGCGGAGGTCGCCGAATGCCTTATAGACTTTGGCTTCCTTGCCGTTGACGGTCGCTTTCCAGTAGGGGTGGTAGTTGCCTGCGACGACCATGAAGCCTGCGCGGTCGCTTTCGACCTGGAAAACTTGCGTATCCATCTTGGGGCTTGCGACAAGCTTTGCCTTGCCTTGTGCCACGCCGCCTTCACCCTTGTTTTGCGGTTCTTCGGAGAGGATGACTTTTTCGCGGTAGGCAAAGCCGTTCTTGAGAGCGTCAATAGCCTTGGAATCTTCCATCGTGGTGGATTCGCCGTAGATGTAGGCTTCGCCCATGGCAGTCGGAATCGGCATGTAGGTTGTGCCGCGTTGCGAATCGAAGATGATGGCGCCGATGTTCATCAAGTCGAGGAACGGGTGTGCTGCTTCCGGATTGTTGATGTTCATCAAGTAGTTCGCGTTGCCTTGTCCGCCACGGAATTCACGGTAGCTCGAAAGTTCGTTGTCGTGGAAACCGTCGGCGTTGCGCAGGTGGTACTGCGGGAAGATGTTGGCGCCGAACGCCTTATTGCGGGAGAGCGAGAGCACGCGCGGTGTATTGATGGAATCGGCCTTGTATGGGGCCTTTATGGCGGCAACGACTCCGTTTTTCGGCTGCAAGTATTCGCTTGCGGCGACGTTTTGGATAAACGCGCCGTTGATCGTCATGAGTTCGATTCCTGCGACGAGTGCAAGGATGCCGACCTTGGCAGGCGTGCTTCCTTTCCACTTGAAGACGGCGATGCTTACGCCGATGACAACGAGAATCAAAATGAAGCTTGGGATGATCTTAGAAGCGGTCATGCTCATCACCACTTCGTTCAGCGGCTTGAAGTACGGGGCGGTAACGGGATCGTCCAAGAGTTTTTGACCGCTCATGAGGAATACGCCGATGACGGCAAATCCAATGACGACGGCGGCCTGGACGCCTCTTGAGGTGCCGGGGAGCTTGGACTTGAAGGCGTCGACAAAATTCTTGGCGTTGATTTCTTTGCCTTGGTCGTCGAGGCTCATCACGCCGAGGCATGCAGCTGCATAAGCGAGGCAAACGACGAGGCCGAATGGGGTGATAAAGAGCGTCCAGTTGAAGCGTGCGATGACGACGAGCAAAAGCAAGATGACGAACATCGCGGTGCCATGCAACAGAGCCTTGTGGTTCTTGGCGGAATCTTCGCTTGGTTCGCTAATGGCACGAAGCACGGGGCCAGCCATCATCACGAGCAAGAGCGGAAGCCAGAAAAGCGCCATGCCCGGAGCGCGGAAGTTCTTGACTCCCGGCAAGATGTTGTACCAAAGCTTGAAGAGCGGAGAATGGTCGCCCATGCCGTAGCTCAAAGCGACAACGGCTCCGAGTCCCCAGAAACAAGCCCAACGGCGCTTGCCCGGGAGGAACAGGCAGAGGAACCCGAGGAACGTGAGGAGCGCACCTGCGTTGTTGTGGTCCAGCTTGAAGCTGTTGTGGCCCCAGTAGAACGGACTGCCTTGGTTGCCGGACTCAGCCATCTTGCGGTATTCGTCCATGGTCACATCGACAAAGGAACTGCCCTTGAACGAATTCGAATTTGCATCCTGTTCATAAACATCGACGCCGATGAATCCCGGAATGAGCATCTGGGCCATTTCTTCTTGGTGGAACGACCAGCTGACGGCGTGACCGTAATTGGTGTGGTCGCCTTCGCCACGCACGGATTGCGTCGTGGTGTAAAGGTACGGTGGAATAATCTGGAAGCAGCTGAGGGCAAGCCCGAAAGCGAGCGCTGCAGCGGCAAGCCCGACGCGTTTACCGCGGGTGGCAAGCGTATCGCAGTGGAATGCAGCTTCGTAAAGCGTGTAGAGCCCGGCGCCCCAGAGGAACAGGTAAGTGAGTTGCAGGTGGCTTCCGAGAATCATCCACGTGATGCTGAGCGCAAAGACGATGAGGTAGGGGAGACTTCCGTCGCGGACAATCTTGCGGACGGCGAGGAGTGCCAATGGTGCGATGGCGAATACCATCATCTTTCCGTCATGACCGCCGTAGATGTAGGTGAAGTATTCGGGCGAGAATGCGTAGAGGAATCCGAGAAGCGAACCCCACCATTTGTTGCCGGTCAAGTTCCAGGCGAGGAGCATTGCGCTCATGAACGCGACCCACACGGTCAAGATGAACTTGAAACCGACGGCGCGTGCCGGATCCATGATGAATTGAGTCCACACGAGCGGGTGGTAGGCGTCCGCAAAGAGAGCGTCCATCGTCGGGATGCCGCCGAGGCGGCTATCGTCCCATTCCGTGAGGATGACGTCGAACGTGCGCAGAATGCGGCTGCCGATGCCGTTCAGCTGGTCGCTGTTGAGCATGAGTTGACTGGAATCGAATGCGAAATTGCGAAAAACAATCATCAAAATCGCGAAGAAAATTGCGGCCATGGCCACAAAAAATGCAGGCTTCTTGTTCAGGAAATTCATGGATGGAAATATAAAAATACCGCAGAGGAAACCCACTACGGTTTGTTAAATTGTTTGCCTTTGAACGAATTTGTTTTCGAACGGAAAATTATTCGAGCGTGTTTTCGTCTGTCTTTGCAGTCTTGATAAGGCTGTAAATGCCGAATGCAGAGATGATGCAAATGGCGGCGAATACGATATACTTGATCATTTTCATAAGGTTCTCCTTGGCTTTTCTATAAAGATATTTGATTTTCCCGAATCAGTCAAGTGAAAATCTACTTCAGCACAATTTTTTGCGTGAAATTGACGGTCTTGCCTGCAACGCGGACCATATAAATTCCAGCGTCAAGTGATGCGAGGTTGAGCGTCGAGGTCGTTTTGTCGATGGACCCCTTGGCGACGACTTGACCTTGGAGGTTGAAGACTTCTGCCGTTGCGGTGGAAACTCCTGCGAATTCGAGCGTGCGACCGGAAAGAAGAACTCTTGTTGCAGGTGATTCCCGAATTGTCTTGATATCGTCTGTCGTGCAATTGTTGTACGCGTCGATTCTTTCAATGCGGAAATTGTAGGTGCCTTCTTGTGCTTGAATTTTGAATCGGACCGAAGCGAGTTGCTTTGCTGCTTCAATTCCGGAGATCTTTGTTTCTCCTTTATACCAGGATGGCTGTTTAAAGTTTGACCATGCAAGAATTTTTTTGGTTGACACTGTGCTTTTGGGGAGTGCAGCCGAAGGATTTGCACCGCGGATGGCTTTATCGACATCTTCGCTGAATCCGAGTTCAAGACTTGGTGCCGCTTCTGACTTGTAGGTGATGCAAATGCCTCCCCAGCCGGATGCATCGCCTGCGGCTGGAGTCGGGTCTGTTGGAGAAGTTTCTCCGACAACATTGAATGCAACTCCAACAAAGGGATAGTATGTTAATGAACCTTTTGCAAGGACTGCGTCTCCGCAAACACCGCCGCAATTAAGGATGGCATCCGAAGGAACATAATCTGTTCCTTCGTAGGCTTGTGTTTGTGTCGGCAATATGATTTTAGACTGGCCGCCTTCTTTGTTGTCATTGTAGGTGTACCAATAACCAGATGTTTCCAGTCCGTTATCAAGCCCCGTTTTTATAAACTCGGTATCGCCGTACCAAGTTTCAAAGGCCAAAGTTGTTGAAGCAGTGCAAAGTGCTGCAGTTAATAGAACTTTTTTATTCATAAACCACACTCTTGATTTTATTTGTAATATATAAAAATTAAGTGTGAAACGAATTATTTTTTTACGGTATGGATCCTATCGGCCTTTGGCCTCCAGGATGACGCTGTCTATTTTTAACTTTTACTGGATCCTTCGACTCGCTGTGCTCGCTCAGGATGACATCTCTCTCGTCTTACAGTTTACAGTCTACTTCCTACTTCCTACAGCCTACTCCTTCGTAATAATCATGCAGATGACGGGGAGCTTTTTATCGACTTCGTTTTCGCTGGGGATGATTTCGCTTTCGAGCACCTTGCAGTTGAGTTCCTTCACAAAGAATTCAAGCTGGCTGCGTTCGAACCCAAGCCAAATGTGGCCGTGCGTCGTGCGGAACGATTCTTCTTTATGTTGTGCGAGGTCGAGGAGCGCAAGTCTTCCGCCCGGTTTCAGGATGCGAGTAGCTTCCTTGAGGGCGAGTCTTGGGTCGGTCGCATGGTGCAGCACCTGGCTCATGAGCACGAGGTCGGCGTAATTGTCGGGGAGGCCTGTCTGCGTCATGTCGGCGACTTTGGGCGTCACGTTTTCAATGTTCTTTTGCTTCAAAATTTGCTGGAGCCCGCTGATGATTTTCGGGTCGTAATCCAGTGCGGTCACGTTCTTGCAGCGGCTCGCGAGCATAAGTGAGAGGTCTCCGCCTTCGCCGCATCCGATATCGACAGCGTTTTCGAACTGCACCATGAGCTTGCTGAACAGGCTGATTTGCGCCTTGAGGCTACCGCCGGCCTGGTCGAGCTTGTGGATTTGCCCTTTCGTTTTGTCGGTGCGTTCTTCGAGCGCTTGTGCGGCGCGGCATTTCAAAATGTCTTTGTCCTGGAGTTCGTCGTAAGCTTCGCGGATGATTTGCAGCAGGCGGTTGCTCAGGTAAAGTTCTTCGCTCAGACGGTAATAGGCCTTGATGCCGTCGCGCCTGTCTTTGACGAGTCCGCATTGCGAAAGCTTTGCCAAGTGGCGGCTGGCGTTACTCTGGTGGATATCCAGAATGTCCTTGATTTCGTTGACCGTGAATTCGGACTGGTCCAGTAGGAGCAGAATCTTGAGGCGCATTTCGTCGGAAATAGCTCCAAAAAGTTCCATGTTCGGGATGATGGGTTCTCGGTTCTGGTTAAAATTCGAATTTATCACGTTGTCCGCCAATACTTTTGTATGTTTATCATTGTGAATATAAATTTTTAATGGAGTTTTGATGGATAAGTGGCATTTTAAAAGCTTGTTTCGGGTGTGTTTTGCGGTGTTGTTGGCGGCAGCGCTTGCTATGGGTGCGCCCGAAAATTCGTCGGCTGCGGAAAATTCTCGCCATTACGAAACCTCGGTTCGTCTCGATGTCCCGCTTGTGCTTGGTATTTCGTTGATAGCGGCGTTGGGCGTTTCGCGGTATTACGGCATGGAAAAAGGTTCCGTAGATAATTTGAAACCGAAGTCTGAACTTTTGCCGTGGGACCGTCCGCTTGCTGGGCGTTACAGCGGATGGGCTACGACGGTGAGTCATTATTCCGGGGCGTTGGCGGTTGCTCCGCTGGCGTTGGCGGGTTTTTCGCTCTACAAAGGTGATGTTGATGCGCACGATTTCGGTGCGTTTACGCTCATGTTTGCGGAGGCGTTTGTATTACAGAATGCGTTGAACCAGATTGTACGCTCCACGCAGCTTTGGCCACGTCCGTTCATGTATTCGAAGAGTGGGGAAGGCCGTGAAAAGGCGGAGTCCGCCCGTGCGGAAGCTTACGGTTCGTTTTATTCAGGGCATTCTTCGGCGGCATTTACGGTTGCCATTTTTACAGGCAAGTGGTTCTCTGATGTTTACCCGAATTCCAAGTACAAGAATTTAGTGTGGGCTACGTCACTTTCGTTGGCTGCCATTGTTGCCGCGTTGCGTGTCATAGCCGGTAAACATTATATTACAGACGTGGTTGTTGGCGCTCTTGTAGGTACAGGAGTGAGTTTTGGAGTCCTAAAAATGCACGAAGTTTGTAAAAAGAAAATTTCGTTTTGGGCAAATCCGGGCAATATCGGCGCTGTTTTATACTTTTAAAACATTTTTATAACTTTTTTCGAAAAATCCGTATATATATTACGTGAGAGCTCCTTTGAGGAGCTGCAAAATAAGGATGAGGTTTTTCGATGTTGGAAGGATTGAGGCGCGTTTGGTGCGCTACCATATTATTGATCGTGTCTGTGGTCGCATATAGTAATGCCGATGAGCTCAAGGATTTTAGAGACGGGCATATTTATCGGACGATTAAATCCGGATCTTTGAATTGGTTCAGTCAAGACCTTAATTTCCGTAAGACAGCAAATTTTTCTGATGATGAAGGGCGCTCTTTTTACCGTAACGAACGGTGGGAACTCTCGTGCCCCGAAGGCACGCGCTTGCCGGATGCTAGCGATTGGGATAAATTAATTCATGATAAATTCATGGGACCGCGTAAAGTTCAAAATATGAAGTCGTTTGTAAGCGGATCTTCGATGGGTTATTATAAGTTCGAAGAAGATGATGTTGTGAACAAACGAGAATATGCGGCTTATTATGCAGCCGTGGGCGGAGTCGGTACGCAAGTGATGATGCTCGATACGAAACGCGGTGTTGCGAAACTTGTTCAAATCGAAGATGTCGATGCCGTGCAGGTGCGCTGCATTTACGACCGCGATTTGTTGGCCGAGAAAGGCGTTGATAAAAATACGATGCAACTGACGGATAGCCGCGATAACAAGAAGTATAAAGTGGAACTCCGTGCTGGTAAAATTTGGATGAAACAGAATCTTGCCTTTAGCGTGACTACTGAAAAACAGTGCTATTTGGAAGACAAAAAATATTGTGAAATGTATGGCCGCTATTATACCCATAGCGATGCACTCAGAGCATGCCCCGTTGGTTGGCATTTGCCGGATGACGGCGAGTGGCGTGATTATCAGAAAGATCGCTCAACGCTTGATTGGGAAGGCTTAGGACGTGGCGGGTGCCAGGACTGGGACAACTATTGCGATGGTGCAGGGTCTGGCCATTATTGGTCGTCAACGTCTATCTTGAAAAATTCGGCGCGCGCTTGGGAATTTAGGCGCCTGGTGCGTGATGTTGACCGCACGGACGCAAGCGTCTATAAGGGACTTTACGTCCGCTGCGTCGCTAACCTGGAAGAATAAGTTTTGTCGCTTAACTAACCTCTAACTATAGCTTGCTAGAACTGCGACTGGATCCTGCTCCTTCGAACCTAAGAATTGTAGGGCAGCAAGCTGCCGACAATTCTATATCGGCTTCGCTCAGGATGACGTTCCTATAACTTATCTATGTTCTACAGTTCGTCGTCGCCTTCGGATACGTCTTCGAAGTGGCTCCCGTATTCATCGAAATTGATTTCTTCGGCGATGTCGTCATTGTCTAAATCGTCGCTGTCTAGGCCAAGCCCGAGTCTTGCGCAAATACGGTCGAGGAGAATGAGATCGACATCTTCGGTATCGCCGCCTTCGCGTTCGTAGGCTTCGATGATGAGTTCTTGTTCATCCGGTTTGTACTTATCGACGACTTCGGTGATTTTCATTTTTTCTCCTTTGTGGACGGTTTTAAAAAAATGTCCGCATCTCTGCTTGTAATATCGTCTATCTAAATTATATTGTCAATGGGTTTTTACTAAATTTTTTTCTATGAACAAGAAATTGTCTTTTTTAGCGCTTGCTTTTTTGTTGGGAATGTCTCAATCGTGGGCTGTTGACCCCCGTGTAGAACAGGGTGCCCGTTTTGAGGCTAAGGGTCAGTACGAAAAGGCCCTCGGTGAATACCGTTCCATGTTGGCCGAAAACAAGAAGAATACCGAAGCTTACATGCTGGCGGGTAAAGTCCGCATGAAGATGAAGGACTACAAGGGCGCTTTGGCGAATTTCCGACTGGCGTACCAGTACGATCCTAATTTGAGCGAAGCCTATGAAGGTGCCGCCAAGGCTTATGAGGCTATGGGGCAACAGGCGAACGCCAATGCCGAACGCGCAAAGATTAAAGGGGCTAAGACTGCCCAGGTTGCTCCGACAACGGCTGCACCGAAGGAAACTGCCAAGGCCGAACCTGCAAAGACAGAAACTCCGAAGGCGACCCAACCGGCGCAGGCTGCGACGACAACGGCTGCAAACTCTGAGGACCCGTTTGAAAAGGGCAAGGCTTTGCTTGCCGCTGGTCGATATGAAGAGGCTGCTCCGCTTTGGAGAACGGTCCTCTCCAAGAAGCCTGGCGATGCCGGTGCGTACTTCTATGCTGGCGTAACCCGTTATGAGATGGGCGAATACGACAAGGCCGAAATCAATTTGAGAAAGGGTATTTCGTACAAGGTTTGCGGTAATGACGCCAACTATTACTTGGCGAAAATCAATCAGAAGAACAACCGCACCGAACATGAAAAGAAGTATTTGACTGCGTACTTGAAGAAGGCCGCGCCTGATGGCAAGTTCCGCAAGGCTGCCGAAGACCGCTTGGCGGAGATCAACGCTGTCGCTAAAGCCGCTGCCGATGAAAAGGCGATGAAGGAAGAAGAAGCGAAGGCTCTGAAAGACGCCAAAAAGACGGGGAACGACAAGTCGAAGTCTGTCGAAGCACCAGCGGCTGTCGCTAAGAACGATAACGTTGCACCGACGGCGGCGAACTCCATTGCGAACGCGAATGCGTTGTTTGCAGACGGCTACAACGAAGCGGCTCTCCAGATGTACAAGGCTTTGCTTGAAAACGAAATCACGCCGGACGAACGCTATTTCGCTATGCTCCAGATGGGCAACATCTACCGCGAAATGCGCGATTTCCATAGCGCTGTGACGCGCTACCGTGATGTTGTCCGCGAATTCCCGGATTCCGATTGGGCGACTGAAGCCGAACGAGCATTGGAAGACGCCGTATGGCTTGAAAAGCACGCTAGCGAATTTCCGCGCAATAAACGCTAATAAAGTAATTTGATTATGTTATAAAAAATCAGACAGTTTGGCTGCCTGATTTTTTTTGCGTTACGGTAATGAACGTTGCGCTTGCGATGGACTTTACCCGGTTACGAGCTTTCTATCGCTTTTGACAATGTTTAAATATTTTGTATAAAGTTTATTGTAAATCTCGTGGACTTCGGGATTGGGCTTGTATGTGTTCGTGATTTCGATGTAGCTGTGAATGTCTTCGAATTTGAGCTTGCCAAGACCGATGGCGGCGATGGCGGCGGCGCCCAATGCCCCGACGTATTGCGGGTGCTTGACGGTTTCGATGGTGTGCCCCGTGATGTCGGCGAGAATCTGGCCTACGACGTTGATTCTTGCGAGGCCACCGGCAAAGCGAATTGTTTCAGAAACTTGGCATTTTTTTGCCTGGCTTTCGAGCATCCAACGGAAATGGAAACAGATGCCTTCGATAACAGCCCTGAGCAAATCTCCGCGGCTTGTTTCAAGATCGAGTCCGGAAAGCGAACCGCGAATGTTGCCGTCTTCGAAAGGCGTCTTGCTGCCGTGCAAAAACGGCGTGAACATGAGCCCATGCGATCCGGGGACGGCTTTAGAAATGAGCAATGCGCATTCTTCGTAGCTGTATCTGGTTTCGTCCAGCTTGCCGATGAGATGCCTTGCCCAGGTAAAACAGCGGCCTGCGGTTTCGAGTTCGCCGTAAAGGTATTTCTGGGACGGATTCGGACCCTTGATGGAAATCATCATGATGTCCGAGAACTGCATTTCTCGGCTGACGACCGTGCAGACGGAACCTGATGTGCCGCAATAGATGCCCGTGAGTTTGTTTTGCGTATTGCCGCTTCCGATGGCGACCATGGAAACGTCTCCGGCTCCGGCAATGACCGGGGTTCCTTCTTTAAGGCCCATCTGTTCTGCAATGCTTGCGGATAGATGGCCTACGACATCGGTACTGTGTACGATTTCGGGGAGATGCTTTTCGCTGATGCCATAAGCTTTCGCCATGGTATGGCTCCAGCCGGAATGGCCTTCGCGGCAATCGTTGAGTGCCGTGCAGAATGCGGAATCCTCGGTGCGTACAAATTTGCCTGTTGTCTTGCAGAGCATGTAGTCGCCGACGTCGAGGAACTTGTGGACTTTGGCGAAAATTTCGGGTTCGTTATTTTGTACCCACTTGTATTTCCAGATGGGGCTGTAGGCTCCGGCTGGCACCATTTTGGTGTGGTGTATGGCCTTCAAAAGTTTCCAGACGTTGAGCCCGTGAATGCGCAGTCCGTTGTGGAAATATTCGTTGAATTCCTTGTCGGCGCGCCTGTCGAGGAACGTCATTGGGGCGCGTACGGTGTTCCCGTTCTCATCGACGAGGACCGTCCCGTTTAATTGCGAACAGAAACAGATTCCTTTAATCTGTTTGCTGGAAATGCCGTAGTTCTTGAGGAGTTCTTTCGTGCTGCGGCAGATGGTGTCCCACCATTCGTCGGCGTTTTGCTCGTCGCCTTTGCCGTCGCTTGTTGTCGTGTTGTGGGTCCCTATAACGGTGGCTCCCACGAACTCAATCTTGTCGGTCACGTTTGTGAGGGCCGTTTTTATAAAGGACGTGCCTATGTCGTATGTCATTAAATACATTGTTCCATCCTTTATAAATCCGTTTTTCCTCTTCTCTTCAATAGAAGTATATAAAAATTATGGGGGAAGTGTCAGTAAAAAATATACCTGGTGTAAGAAAATTTAAACATTTGTGGGTTCTGTCACTGTTTGACTACACGACTTGCACCAGGAGACCCTTGAGGTACTGACCTTCGGGGAAAGCCGTGTTCACGGGATGGTCGGCGGGTTGGCCGAATCGTTCAATGATTTGAACGCGCCGATGGGCATCGGCGGCGGCATCCGCGACGATTTTCTGGAACAAGTCCATTTCCATGAGCCCGGAGCAGCTGAAGGTCGCGAGCATGCCGCCTTCGGCGAGGAGTTTCATCGCAAGAAGGTTGATGTCCTTGTAACCGCGGGCGCCTTTTTGCAGGTTGTCCTTGCTTTCGACGAACTTGGGCGGGTCGAGCACGATGAGGTCGAAGGTTTCGGCCTTGTCGCGGCACTTGCGCAGGTACTGGAACACGTCGGCTTCCACGTGCGTGGCGTGTGCGGTGGAAAGCTTGTTCCTCATGATGCCTTCCTTGGCGAGTTTGAGGGCGTCTTTCGAAACATCGACTTGATAGACTTTCTCGCAACCTCCGCGGAGGGCGTACAACCCGAATCCGCCGGTGTAGCAGAAGCAATTCAGCACTTTTTTGCCCTTGGACAGTTCGCCGATGCGGCGGCGGGCGTCGCGCTGGTCTAAGTAGTAGCCGGTTTTGTGGCCGTTTTTGACGTCGATGGGGAACAAAATGCCGTTTTCGTTGATGATGACGGGCTCATCGGGCACTTCTCCGAAGACAGTTCCTGTGCGGATGGGGAGTCCTTCCTTTTTGCGCACTTCGGAATCGCAGCGCTCGTAAATGCCTCGGCAATGCGTTTTTTCGGCGAGAAGTTCGTAAATCGTTTCGCGATGGATTTCAGAGCCGGCGGCGAGGATTTCGACGGAATAGATGTCGGCGTATTTGTCGATGATGCAGCCTGGAATGCCGTCGTTTTCGGCGTTAATCAGGCGGAAAGCGGATTCCTTGTCTTCGATGTCGAAACCGCGGCTTTTGCGTGCTGCTATGGCACGGTCCAGGAGGTCGCTAAAGAAATCCCGATCGATTTTTACGTTCTTTCCTTCGTTTCCGAACGTCCAGAAGCGCCCGCGGATCTGGGATTTCGGGGAATAGGCGGCAAGGCCCAAAAAATCGCTTTTGTAGCTATAGACTTCGACGGTGTCGCCAAGTGCGGGGTCGCCGACGACTTCGTCAATGGCGCCGCTAAAAATCCAGGGATGGTAACGGAGGGCGGACTTGTCGCGTCCGGCTTTAAGAGATATCGCTTTCATGTGCATAAAATTAGAAATTTTTGTTATATTTCTTTTGTTACTTGTTTTTGCTTTGGTTTAATCGCGTATCAAAACGCATGGTGGTGGTGGTTTATCGAGGGGAAGAAGTGATTGTAAGTTTCTGTTTTGAAATTATAATTACTAGATTGAAGCGCATGTGTTTTGCGCATCGGTTTAAGAGGAATCATGAAGGACTATCGAGTATAGTACTTGTTGTTGTTTTTTCCTTGATTTTTTCGGCGTGTGGTGATTCTGGTTCACATAAAAACGCAAACCGTGATGCTAATGCAGAATACATTTTTAAGGGGACTGTTCGCCAAATTGTGGGCGATGTACAGTTCAAGACATCTGATGGCGAATCTGGACATCTAGAAGTCGGTCATAGAATTTTCGAGAAAAACAAAATTGTGGCAGAACCGAGATCTTCTGTCGTGATTTCGGTGTCCGATGGTTCGGCGCTCAAGATGGACGGGCGGACCGAAGTGGAATTTGACGCTGAAGTTCAGGAATCCCTCAAACGGGAATTTTTGATATCGCTTCGTCATGGGCGCTTGATGTTTGATATCCAGAAACAGGCGGTCAAGGACGAATTCGAAATCCGTACCGACAGGCTTGCCATGGTTGCCGGCAACACGGCGGGCTTTGTGGAAAATGTCGATGGTCTTGAAGTTTCTTCGCTCAAGGACGGGCGACTGGAAGTGGGGAGTAATGGGCTCTCGTCGATTATATCGAGCGGACAAACGTTGATTGCCAACGACAATGGCGTTAAAGTCCTATCGCTTTCGAGTTCCGGGACGCTGATCTTGGCCCGTGCGATTGATTCTATTGCGACCGAAGCTTCGTCGCAGCTCGGTATTCGCGCCACCCGGCTTGCTCTGGATAAGCTAGAGAATCTGCTCATGAATTACGATTCGGCGTACAAGAAAAAGCTTGATAGCTTTATCAAGAAAACGCAGCCGCAGTTCAAGCCGAAGGCGTTGAACGAATATATCGGCAAACCCTCTGTTTCTTTGGAAGCCCAGTTTGTTCCGGGAAATTACGTGATGGTTCTCGGGGATCAGGATACGATTTCCGAAAGCGGGCTTTACAAGCATTCGTTTGAATGGGAAGATTCTACGGCTTACGGTTCCAAACGTTTTATCGTCAATTGCAGCAATGATGAAGTAGAGTACATCTGCCATACATGGAATACGAACTTTGTTTCGGCCAAGATGGCGGAAATCCTTACGAAGGCCGACGGCCGCAAGTCTGTTGCGGTAACGGATTCCATGGTGCAGCCTAAAAAGTCGAAATCGGCGATTGTCATCGAAGGTTCCGGACGCGAACGAATCCACGTGCTGCCCGAAGAACGCGATATCCCGGCGACACTCCGGTTCAGCGTGACGGGATTCTTGGCGGCTGACTTGACGCAAATTAAAAAGATTATCGTGAAGCGCAAGGGCTCTGTAATTAAGACGTTCAGTGGCAACGAGCTGATGACAAATTCATTCAAACTCCCGATACGCCTGAAACAGAACAGGATTGCCCATTTCCAGGTGGTTGTTGTGCTTGTGAACGGGAAAAGGGTCAAGGCCGGAAAGGTTTACGAAACTTACTGCTATTTCGACAATTACGAAGGCGGCAAGAAGAGTAATCGCGTCAACGATATGTCGGCCGAAGAAGAGTACAAAAACGTCGTTTCCAAGCGTTTGCTCAAGAACGAATAGCGCTCCAAATTGCTAAATTTGGGCGCATGTTTGAATCAATGTTTGACAAATACCCGTTTTTTAGAAAGGTTCCCGCCATCCTTTGCATGGCGATTATCTTCAAAATCTCATCGATGACTTCTGCTGAATTGGAAGGGTTCCCGCACGTGTGGGACAAACTTGCGCACACTTGTGAGTATGCGACCTTGGCGGGCTGCTTTTGCATGTGGTGGAGTCGTCGGCAGTGGTCCTTGAAACCTTGGCTCAAAGTTTTGATCGTGGGTGGGCTTGCTCTTGCTTATGGCTGTACGGACGAATACCACCAGAGCTTTGTGGAAGGTCGCGACTGCAGTGCGTTGGACTTGGTGGCTGACTTGACTGGTGGACTTATCGGCGGTTCGGTCTATGTGCTAATCGTGAAGATATTGAACAAATTTGACCCGCTGGATAAGTTGGCCGTTTAAAATTCCCCGAGCAAAATTATTTCGCGCTTCAGTTGGATGCCGAATTTTTCGGCGACTGCTTTTTGGACGTGTTCGCTGAGCGCCTTGATGTCTGCGGCGGTGGCGTGGTCGGCATTTACGATAAAGTTGGCGTGAACGCGGCTCACTTCTGCACCGCCGATGCGGAATCCTTTTAATCCGGCTTGTTCGATGTAGTAGCCCGGTGCAATTTGCGCGGGTGTTGCTGCGGCGCCTGCGTCGAGGCGCTTGAATGTGCTGCCGGCGTTTGGCATGGCGAGTGGCTGCGAATTGCGGCGCTTTGTCATGCATTCCTGCATTTCGCTTTCGAGATCCTTCGCTGTTTTGCCAAGGTCTGTGGCGGGCGTGAGTTGGAACGTGGCGGAGAGGATTGTTTCTGCACTTTCGCGGGATGCGGCAAGTTCTTGGAAAATGCTATGGCGATAGCCGAATGCGCATTCTGCGGCGGTTCTAGTGCGCACGTTGCCTGCGTTATCGATTGTCTCGACTTCGGTGCACGTTTGCGAAACGTCTTGTCCGTAAGCGCCTGCGTTCATGTAAATCGCGCCGCCGAGGCTCCCCGGAATGCCTGCGAGTTTGTGGATGCCTGCTAGCCCTTCGTTGATGGTGTAGCGGGCGAGGCGGGCGAGGGGCGTGGCGCCTTTGGCGCAAATCTTGCCATTGCCGAGGTTCGTGATTTCCGAGAAAAATTTACCGAGCTGGATGATGACGCCGTTGTATCCGTTGTCGGAAACGAGCAAGTTCGTGCCTTTGCCGAGAATGAATGTCGGGAGTGCGCGTTCTTTTGCAAATCGGAACGCTTCTTTTATATCATCGGTGGATTCAGTTTTGATAAAATATTTTGCGGGGCCGCCTGCTTTAAAGGACGTGTGCTCGCTCATCGGTACATTTTCTTGAATAATCATAACGAAAATATATATATTCTTTCTGCAATGACAGAAGAGGAACTCAAACAATTCAAGGCGGCATTGTCGATTACGGCTGTTGCTGCGGACTTGGGCGTGCCTGTGGTGCACGGTCGTTGTCGTTGCTTTTTCCCGACGCGTCATGCACATGGCGATAGGACTCCGTCTGTTTCTTTTTCCGAGGAACGTGGAACGTTTCGCTGCTGGGTTTGCGACGATGTCCGTGGTGATGTAATTTCGCTTGTCCAAATTGTCAAGAATTGCTCTTTTTTGGAAGCGTTGAACTGGCTCAAGGAAACGTACGGTTTTCTGGTGCCGGGGGCGTCGAACGCAGCTCCTGCGCAAGGGCGTGTTTCCGGACAAAATTGGCCGACAGAGCCAAATGCTTCGCCGATGTCGCGTGTGGCGAAAGTTGCGGTGCGGGAGGCTGCTCTTGAATATCAACCACCGGAACCGACCAAAGAACTTGTCAGTGAAGATGAACGTAAAAAGATAATCCTCTCGTTTTTGAAGATGCTTAGCCCTGTCGATAAGACTCCGGCGGCAGCTTATCTCACGCGTCGTCGCATTTACAAGCCGATTTGGGACAAAATGTTGTTGCGCACGATTACGGATTACGGGGCGTTGAACAACAAACTCAAGGAATCTTATGATTTGGAAGTCCTCAAGTATGTTGGGCTTTTTAATGAAAAAGGAAACTTGAGGTATTACAAGCATCCGCTGTTTTTCCCGTACCTCGATTCAAAGCGACGTTCGTGCTATTTTCAGGCGCGAGCCATCGACAGTACTGTTGTGCCCAAGGAACTCAATTTACGCGGGACTGTGCCTTATCCGTACAACGTTTCAGCGCTCGATCAGAAACCGGGGTGGGTTTATCTGTGCGAGGGCGTTGTCGATACGCTCACGTTCTTGGGACAGCGCATTGCGGCAATTGGGATTCCTGGAGTGCGCTCGTTCAAGACGGAATGGCTTCCGCTTTTTAAGAACAAAAGTGTTGTACTTTGTCTGGACAAGGACGAGGCTGGGCGCAGTGGCACGGAATATTTGCAAACCGTGTTTGAACAGGCGAATATTCGCACGGTGGTGCTCGGCGAGGGCTTGGAACATTTGAATTCAGCCATGAAAGAAGGCGAAGACATCAACGATTGGTTTGGCGGGAAGAAGTGAACTAGGAAATAGTTCACTTCTTATATTTTATTTTAAAGTAAAAATGTACGTCATGCGGGCGGGGCCCCAGCTCGGAGTTGACGCCTGCGGCGTCCGTCGCTACGGTTCGGTCATGCCGGTCTGCATGCAGCCCGTCGCGACACTCACCTTGCAGACTTTTGCGAAGGTATTCCTTGGCCGACGCTTTATTCTCTCGACGTTGACTGACTTTTTATTTTATCATTTGATCTCGCTTTAAACAGATTCAACGCATTTTGATTTGCGGAATAAGATTTGTTATGAGCCCAGCACTCTTTTAACTTCTTCTTCGTCGGTGATTCCTTGTTGTACGAGGTGTGCGGCGTTTTCTTGCATGGTGCCGTCGGCGTAGGTTCCGTTGGGGAGTAGCAGTTCGCAGACGACTGTTCTGCCGCTGTAATGTGGCGCGTTTTCCCGATTTTCGCTGTCATTGATTTTTCTCACGAGGCGTTGGGCGAAAATGCCAAGCAAAGCTTCTTCTAAAACATTTTTCGGAATGCCGAGGTCGAGGAGTCGCGCGGTGGCCGCTTTTGCGCTATTCGTGTGCAGTGTGCTCAAGACGAGATGCCCCGTTTGAGCGGCGCGGAGTGCAATTTGCGCTGTTTCAGCATCGCGGATTTCGCCAACGAGAATCACGTCCGGGTCCTGGCGCAGTATGGAACGCAAGGCGATTGCAAACGTGAAACCGCATTTCTCGTTTACGGAAACTTGATTGGCTCCTCGCAGTTCATATTCGACGGGGTCTTCGATGGTCGTTACGTTGATTTTTCGCTGGATGATTTCGCGGAGGCCGGCGTAAAGCGTTGTCGTCTTTCCGCTTCCGGTAGGGCCTGTGACGAGGAACAGCCCTTGCGGAGCACTGAAAATGTGGCGGATTTGCTTGAGTGTCGCGTCGCTGAAATTGAGGCTCGCCAGCGTTTCTGCGGTATCGTTTGCCGGGAGCAATCGCAATACGCATTTTTCGCCGTTGCTAATCGGGATGGTGCTCAATCGCACGTTCACCTTTTCGCGGAAATGGTCGAATGCAAAGCTCCCGTCGTGCGGCAAACGGCGTTCCGTGATATCGACATTCGCCATGACTTTGAGGCGGATGAGTACGGGCTCGGCAAGCCATTGCGGAAAGTTGCGGTCTTCTGTCAACATGCCGTCGATGCGGTATCGCACGCGGAGTGCATCTGCCATTGGCTCAAGATGGATGTCGGTCGCTTTTTTCTGGAGCGCTTTTACGATAAGGCTATCGACGAGATTTATGATGGGCTCCGATTCCCAGGATGAACTTCGCGAGACCGTCAAGTGCTTGAGATCTTCGAGCAAGTCTTCGTCGTTCATTGCCTCATCGTTGCTGTGCATAAGCCTGATTTCGGCAGGGGAGTGCTGTTTAGGGACAATCCTTTGTTGCGTGACAAAACGGATTTTTTCGAGGAGAAATTCGTCGTTTACGTTTTGCACGGCTATTTTCAGGGGCTCGGTGCACTCGGCACCTTCCACTATCGCAAACCCGTTTTTCTGGCACCATTTTTTAGTGAAATTTTTTGCATTCATCCTCGTAAAATACAAACAAAGATTCCGCAAAATCACTTTTATGCAAATTTTGTCAACAACCGTTTGCAAACACAAAAAAAGTCCCCCAGATGGGGGACTTTGCGGAGTTCTCTAAATCGTTTGAATTAGTTCCTGCTGAACTTAGCCTGGAGTTTCTTGGCGCCTTTCTTTGCCTTGCTTGTAATGGCGTTAGGCAACCAGAAGAATGTGGGCACGAGGAACATGGTAAGTATTGCAGACACGATCAAGCCACCCACGGAGGCGATACCCATCGGCTGGGTCATGGCGGCGACGTTGCCACCGAGGGCTAATGCGAGCGGGAGCTGAGCAATTACGGATGCAAGCGTCGCAAGCACAATCGGCTGGAACTTGGACTTTGCTGCGGTCAAGACTGCCGAACGGCGGCCCATGCTTCCGCTACGCAGCAATCGGTTCGCTTCGTCGAGCAATAGAATAGCGTTGTTCACCACCACACCAATCAACATCACGATAGCCATGAGGGCAATCATCGAAAGCGCCTTGCCTGTAATGATAAGGGCGAGGATAACGCCGATAGCACCCATCGGGATGGTCGTCATGATGATGAACGGTTGTGCGAAGCTTTCGAGGAGGGCCACAAGCAAAATGTAGGTGAGGAGAATTGCCATCACGATTGCCACCTTGAATTCCGCCACCATGTCTTTTTGCATGTCAGCCTGAGCACCGAAGCTGAAGCTGATGCCTTCTGGCAGCTCATCCTTCATGCTTGTGGTCAGTTCGGTCAACTTACCCATGATTTCGCCGGTCGTGTGTCCCGGGAGTAAGTTCATCGATACGTCAATACGTCTCATCTTGCGCTTACGGTCGATTCGTGTCGGGCCTGCACCGTCTTCGATGTGGAAGAGCTCGCTGGCGCTCACGTAGCCTTTAGGCGTCTTGATGGGCAAATCTTCGATATCGGCGTGGCTCTGTCTGTCCTTTTCCTTCATGCGGACATATACGTCGTATTCTTCGCCGTCTTCGGTATATTGGCCTGCTTCGTAACCGCTTACCGCAATGTAGTTGTAGTTGGCGATGGTTTCAAGCGTTACACCGTAGTCTGCCATGGCGGCGCGGTTCGGAATCAAACGGATTTCTGGTTTACCGGCTTCGTAGCTTGTCTTGATATCTACAATACCGTCAATCTTTTGCTGTACTCGGTCGAGAACGAGTTGCGAGGCCTTGATTACGGAGTCAGCGTGGAGACCGCTCACTTCCAGCACCACGTCACCGGCAGAATTGTTCTGCATTTCGGAAGCAGATGTCGATTTTACGGAAATGTAGGCGTCAGGGATGTTGGCCAAGTACGGGCGGATCGAATCGACGATTTCGTCCGTGCTGCGATGTCTGCCCTTCCAGTTAGGCATGTTCTTCTTTTCCCAGTCCTTCAGGAGCCTTACACGCATGGTGGCCTGGTTTACGGTTGTAAAGCCGTTGGAACCACCCACGTTCATGCTGTAATGCACGATTTCAGGAATGTCCTTGACACGGGATTCGATAATGCGTGCGACACTGTCTGTTGTTTCGATGTTCGTACCTACAGGCATTTCGAGCTTGATAGACATCATGCCCTGATCTTGTCTAGGCGCGATTTCGACAGTCAAGAAATTCTTTGCCAAAACGCCGACAAAGAAAAGCGTTGCGCCAAGTGCGACAATCTGGAACAATACGCCTGGAATAGAAAGGCAGAAACCGAGGAATTTGAGATAAACAAAACGAATTCCGTTCAAAATCTTCGGGAAAATTCCCAAAGCGCTTGCTATAATGCCCGGCTTTTCTTCGATAATGTTTCCGTTTTCGTCTTTCTTTTTACCCTTGAACAGGTAGGCTGCCATAAGCGGCGTGAGCGTAAATGTCACGAGAAGCGACACGAACGTTGCAAACACCATGGTCATACCGAACGTGCGGAAGAAAATACCCACGATGGATTTCATGAATGCAATCGGTACGAACACGCAGACGTTAGTAAGCGTCGATGCCATGATGGCGATCATGATTTCGGAGGTTCCTTTATACGCCGCTTCTTTTGGATCAAGACCTTGGTTCAGCTTGTTGTTGATGTTTTCAAGCACCACGATGGAGTTTGTCACCAACAAGCCCACTGAACTCGAAAGTGCCATGAGGGACATCATGTTGATGCCGAATCCTGCAAAGTACATGAGCGTGAATGCGCCAATCACGGAAATAGGCATCGTGAGGGCTGCGATAATCATCGTGGAGAACTTGCCGAGGAACAAGAGCAAGAGACCTGCGGTAAGGCAGATTGCGATGACAATGTTTTGGATAACGTTGTCAATGGATTCATTCACGGCTTCGGACTTGTCGTAAATCAAAGTCAGCTTGAACCCTTCGGGGAGAGTCTTGTTGACTTCTTCCATGCGCTTGAGCACGCCTTTGGATACATCGACCACGTTGGCGTCGGAACGTTTCTTGATATCGAGTGCGACAGAGTTGATGCCGTTGAAGCGGGATGTCGAAGTAATCGTTTCGATGGTATCTTTCACGACAGCGATTTCGGAGAGCTTGACCACTCCGGTAGCCGTCGGAATTTCCATGTTGCGCATTTCGTCGAGGCTTCTGAACTTACCGGCGGTACGCACTGTGGTGTTCTTGTGTTTGCCGATGACTTCGCCCACGGGGAGGTTCACGTTGGACATGCCATAGAGGCCCATCATGGTGCCGATATCGACTCCACGGTCTTTCATCTTTTCTTTATCGACTTCGATAGAAATCTGGCGGGTCGTTCCACCGAAAATATCGACACTTGCCACGCCGGAAACGGACGTGAAGAGCGGTTCGATTTCGTCTTCGACTTTCTGGCGGAGTTCCGTAGAGTTCAGAGGACCGGTAAACGAGATGGCCATGATGGCGGCACCGTTAATATCGACCTTTGAAATAATCGGAGCCTGCACAGCATCCGGGAAGTTCGCTCCGGCAAGATCTACTTTGGAACGCACGTCGTTTGCTGCGACATCCACGTTTACGCCCATGTTGAACATGGCGACCACGATACCGTAGTTTTCCAAGCAGATGGACTGCACGTAGTCGATACCGTCAACAAGTTCCACCTGTTCTTCAATCGGCTTGATAATCGTCGTTTCGATTTCTTCAGGGTTTGCGCCCTTATAGATGATGGTGGCCGTAACCACGGGGACTTCGAATTTCGGCATCAAGTCCACCACCATCATGGAATAAGTATAAAGACCGAACACCACCACGGTCAAGATGACCATGAGCATGGTGATTGGTTTGTAAATACTGGCTTTAATCATTGACTATTCTCCAGTGTCGATTATTCGACAATCAGCACCTTGTCACCGTCGTTCATGCGGTTTTGGCCTTCGACCATGACGACATCGCCTTCACTTATGCCTTCGGTAATCTGGATATCGTTCTTGGTCTGCACACCGAGCTGCACAATCTTGCGCTTGGCCTTGCCTTCGTTATCGACAATCCAGACTGCATTCACGCCATTGCCATAGACAATCGCTTCGGTCGGGACGGTAACGCCGCTGACTGCGC